>Ga0209831_1000002_pt1 | contig 243595 bp, 230 predicted proteins | sample Maine_Asex4_meta_FD_187451 | JGI IMG/M metagenome (GOLD analysis project Ga0209831, IMG submission 187451) | Marine algal microbial communities from Maine, USA - Maine_Asex4_metaG (SPAdes) (version 2) | ecosystem: Host-associated > Algae > Red algae > Unclassified | place: Maine, USA... | reverse complement strand
GGTGGCTTGAATGGCGCGGGAGTCGATCCTGTGTGCCTCCATGGGATGGTCGGCGCCCAGCATCTTCCACAGCATGTGTCTCGTCAGAGCGACCGAGACAGCGGAGGTGTTCTGCGCGATGTCAGCGGCAAGGGAACGGGCGGCGGGAATGAGTTCCTCCGCCGGAACAACGGATCGGACCAGGCCGCCTTCGAGCGCCTCCTGCGCATCGAACACTCGGCCTGAATAGCACCACTCCGCGGCGCGGCTGATGCCAACCACACGCGGCAGGAACCAGGAAGAACATGCCTCCGGGACGATACCGCGGCGCGCAAAAACGAAACCGAAGCGCGCGTTCTCGCTGGCGATGCGGACATCCATGGGCAGGATGCTTGTGACGCCCACGCCGACCGCGGCCCCATTCACCGCGGCAATAAGCGGCTTCGAGCTTTGAAAGAACCGAAGGCTCACCATGCCGCCGCCGTCGCGGTGGACCTTGTTGATGACTTCATGGTCGGCTTCGTCGTCGTAGTCGAAGGTGGCTCCGCCCCCGGCCAGGTCCGCTCCGGCACAAAAGCCCCGACCAGCACCGGTGAAGATGACTGCGCGGACATTGTCGTCGGCGTCGGCGTGATCCATCGCGTCAATCAAGTCGTCACGCATCACGTGCGTGAAGGCGTTGAGCCGGTCAGGTCGGTTGAGCGTGATGGTCAGAATCGAATCTTCGACGTCGTACAGAATCGTCTCGTAAGTCGGACTCTGACTCGATGGTGCGGCGCTGGACATCTCTCCCTCTCAGCGACGGCTGGTGCCGTCCACCGCAACGGTAGTTCCCCGGCGTTGCCTCTCGATCGCCCCGGACCTTCGTCGCCCCGCCCTACTGTGACCCCATGACCGACGATCGTTCCCCGGGCCACATTCCCTTCGATGATGCGCTTCGGGAACGACTCCGGGAGAACCTCGGGCGCCACAACGTGCGCACCCATCCGCTGGACGGTCGTCGCCACGCAGCCATTGCCATCGTGGTGCTCGACAGCGACGCCGAGCTGCATGGGAGCGACGAGACCGACATCGACCGAATGCGTGACCTGTCCGGGATTCCCGGGGTGGATATCAACGAACTCACCGGCAAGGTCGACGGCACTGCGGGAGGCGCATCCATCCTGCTCACTCGACGCGGATCGCGCCTCAACGCCCATGCCCGACAATGGGCGTTCCCCGGCGGACGCCTCGACGATGGGGAAGACGAACTCACGGCGGCGATGCGCGAGATGGCGGAGGAAGTGGGACTCTCCCTCGGCCCCGACAGTCTGCTCGGTCGCCTTGACGACTACCCCACCCGATCCGGCTATGTCATGACACCCTTCGTGTTCTGGGCAGAGGCACACGAAGAGCCAGTCGCCAATCCGGGCGAGGTTGCCTCCATCCATCGGGTCGGCATCCATGAGCTGCTGCGCCCCGACTCCCCTCGCTTCGTCAGCATCCCCGAAAGTGACCGTCGCGTCGTGCAGGTACCGGTCGGTGGCGACCTGATTCATGCGCCAACCGGGGCCATCATGTACCAGTTCCGCGCTGTCGCCTATGACGGCACCGACACCCGAGTCGATGAACTCGAGCAACCGGTCTTCGCCTGGAAATAGCAGGACCGGCAGCCGACAGCTGCGACGCGCTCTGTCCGCCTACAGTTCATCTGATGTCCACCGAGGTGCAGGCGCAACGCTCCTTCAACCGCTATGAGCTCAAGTACGCCGTCGAGGTCGAAAAGCTCGATGCGCTTGCGCAAACGCTCAGCACCCGTCTCGCTTTGGACACCCATGGCGTCGACGGTTGCTATGACGTCTGGAGCCGGTACTACGACACCGAGGACCTGCGGTTCTACTGGGAAAAGATCGACGGCATCCGCTTCCGCCGCAAACTACGCGTCCGCGTCTACGGCGACCCGAACGAGCTCACCGACACCACGCCGGTCTTCGCCGAGATCAAACAGCGCGTCAACCGCGTGACCCAGAAACGTCGGGTGAGACTCACCTACCGGGCTGCACTCGCCATGTGCGATGACGGCACCGAACCCACCGACGCAACCTGGGATCCTGACGCGCAGGACAGCGCAACGTACAGCGAGATTGTCGGCATGACCGCTGACCTTGAGCTGCGCGCAACCGCGATTGTCGGCTACACCCGGCGTGCCTTCGTGGGCGACGAACGCGACGCTGGAGTGCGCGTCACGTTCGACACCAACATCCGCGGACGTGATGTGGACCTCACACTGGATGGCGGAACAACCGGTCTGTCCATCGTCCCGCCGCACCTGAGCGTGGTGGAAGTCAAGGTCAACGAGCGAGTGCCGTATTGGATGAGTGAGATGATCGGCCGCCACAACCTTCAGCTCATCCGCGTATCGAAGTACTGCCAGGCCATCGAGAGATTCGGGCGGGCGCCGCGATCCTCGCTACCGTTCAACCGACTTACCAATCCCACCAGCCGGGAAGACTGACGTGGACAGCCTCGTCGAAGCCTTGGAGTTTGAAAATCTCACGAGCACGTTCAGCGTCGCCGACATCGTGCTGCTGCTGTTCTTTTCGTTCGCGCTCACGTCCATTGTGGCGTGGGTGTATCGGGCCACGCACAACGGCGTTTCCTACAGCCAGTCAGTGGCACAGACCATGGTCCTGCTGGGCATGCTCGTCGGCATGGTGATGGCCATCGTCGGCACAAACATCGCCAGCGCTTTCACTCTCGTTGGCGCGTTGTCCATCGTCCGGTTCCGGAATGCCGTGAAGGAAACCCGTGATGTCGGGTTCATCTTTTTCGCCATGGCCGTCGGCATGGCCACCGGCACGCAGTTCTACTGGCTGGCCGTCATCGCCACGCTCGTGATCTGTCTCATCATCATGATGATGGACCGGTTCAACTGGTTCGCTCTCGACATCCGCAGTCAGATCATCAAAGTCCAACTGGACCCCCAGGTCGATCCGGACACTGCCCTGCAGAGCACGCTGCGCAGCCACACCGATCGAGCCGACCTCGTCAGCGTCGAGTCCATTCGTGGTGGAGCGCTCACCGAGGTCATCTACTCGGTGGTGTTGAAGAAGTCGGCATCACCCACTGCACTCGTCAACGACCTCCGGGAGAGTTCGGGCGGACAGAAAATCACGCTCCTCACCGGCTATGACCGCAGTGACCTCTAAATGCGTGACCTCTAAATGCGTGACCTCTAAATGCGTGACCTCCAACTGCGTGACCTCTGACCCCACATGAGATGGAAACGGCACTGGCCCCTGGTTGTCACGCTGATCGCCGTACCCGTGCTTCTCGTCCTCGTCTTCGGTGACATGCGAATGTCCCGGCTCACTTCCACCAATCGAACAAGAGCGGAGTCGACCGGATTCCTCTCGAATGTGGAGGGCACCACAGACGTCTTCGAGGCGTCAATCATGCATCAACTTGAGCTTGACTTCGCCCCTGGCGAACTCGAACGCGCGACGCAGGAATACCAGAGCTCGGGCGAGAAAATCTGGGTTCAGGCCGACGTCCGGCTCGACGACACGCTTGTGCCGAACGTCGGCGTGCGCTTGAAGGGCGATCTCTCCCGCTATGGCCGCAACCAGGCCGAGGCGATTGACTCGACTGATGTTCTTCCCGCATTGGACGTCGTCAACCCAGCAACCCTGCCGTGGCTCCTGCGCTTCGACGAGTTCGTGGACGGGCGCCGCTACCAGACGCATCGAGAGATCGTCATTCGCCCTGGCGGGTCAGGCATCACCGACGTCACCGGACTGAACGAGGCGCTCACGCTGTCGCTGCTCGACGCAGCAGGTCTACCGGCCGAGCGGGCTGCGTACAGCGCCGTCAGCGTCGATGGCGCGATGCCCATCGTGCGCCTCGTCGTTCAGAACCCGGGTGCCTCCCTGACCGCTGATGACTTCGAACGTCCGGGTGCGTTGTACAAGGCGCTGGTGGACGGTTCGTTCGCATGGGTGGACGACGACCCTCTCAGCTATACCGAGAGTTTCCGCCAGATCACCTTCCGCAATCAGCAGGACCTGGCACCCCTCATCGAGTTCATCGACTTTGTTGCGAACGCAGACGACGAATCCTTCGCCGCCGAACTGAACCAGCACCTGGACATCGAAGCATTCGCCGCGTACCTGGCGGTCCACAACATCGTGGCCGACAGCAACGACATGGCCGGTCCGGGCCAGAACTACTTCCTGCACTGGGACGTGACCGACGAACGCTTCACGGTCATCAGCTGGGACATGAATGACACCTGGACCGCAGATGCCTTCCTCAGCCCGTATGAGAACGGAGCGGCCCCTGCGCCACCCGGTGCAGAACCATTGGCGCCAAACCTGCTGCGTGAGCGTTTCCTGGCGACGCCCGAGTTCCAACTGGCTTACGAACAAACATGGCGGAACCTTGTGGCCGCCACCTTCACCAAAGACGGCGCACCGTCCTTGATCAACGCATGGGAAGCGGCTCTCTGGCAGGCCCCGGTTGGCTCCCTGAGCGCCTCGACCCTCACCGCGGAACTCACCGAACTTCGTGCCGCCGTGGAAGAGCGCCGCCGCGCAATCATGAGCAGCGCCTGGGCGAACGCCGACGAAAGCGTGCTCCCCCTCGGCCCCATCACCGGCTGGTAGAGCCGTAGTCTTCCCACGGGTCGTCGCGTTCGCGGATGACTTCGCGGAAGCCCTTCTTCGGGAAGTCCTCCACCCAGCGGTAGGCCTCTTCGGTGTGGCGAGTCACGCCATCGAAGAAGGTGCCAAGCATCTGCGATGTCCGCAGTCCCATGTTTTCGAATGCCTGGTTGATGAGCATCTTGTTCAACGCCAGCTGGTTCGCTGGGATATGGGCAAACCGTCGCGCCTCTGCTTCGACCGCTGCCTCCAGGTCTTCCGGAGCGCACACCCGCGAGACAAGTCCAATGCGATGGGCCGTCTCTGCGTCAATCGCTCGGCCGGTGAGAAGGAACTGTTTGGCGTGTTCCAGGCCGAGGCGGTACACCCACATCATCGTTGTCGGCGTGCCGAAGATACGACTCGGCGCGTAGCCGATGTGCGCGTCGGCTGACATGAAGAGCAGATCGGCGCACAGCACCAGGTCGGTTGCGCCGCCAACTGCCCATCCCTTGATCTCACCGATCACCGGCTTGGGGCATTCCCAGATCTTCATGAAACGACGGACATTGTTGTTCATGAACTGATAGTCCCGCACCGGATCCCAGGCACCTTCACGGGGCTCCGGGCCCTTTGCCCCGTAGGGAGTGGACCATGCCCCGTCTGCGCCGCCTCCTTCGGAGAAACTTGCATTCAGGTCGTATCCGGCGGTGAGTGAATCGCCGGCGCCGCGAAGCACAACCGCCGCGACGTCAGCTGACGCAGTGGCAGCGTCGATGCCGTCGGCCACGCCTTGAATCACTGCGTCGGTAAGTGCGTTCTTCTTCGCCGGCCGGTTCAGGGTGATGATCGCAATGTCATCGCGTTCTTCGTACAGCACCGGCTCGCTCACGTCGCCATCGCTCATGATGCCATCACGCTCCGGTAGCTGCCTGGCTGGACAACTCGATGTCCACCATGAGTTGGTTGGAGAGGTCCTCGAGTTCGGAACGAATCTGATCCATCTCCACACCTGCCGGAGCAACAAGCTGAGCGACCGCGGAGAACAGCGTGCCGCCGGCGTGCGGTGCTTCTTTCGTTTCCGTTCGGAGCTCTTCGATGCTGACGTTCAGTCCTGCCATCGCCGAACTGATCTCTCGCACGATGCCCGGCTGATCATGGCCGACGAGTTCAAGGCCGAAGCGACGGCCGGAAAGCGCCGGCCCATCGTTGGCCGTCGTCACCGTGATGTCCAGGAGACCGCGTTCCTCGAGCGGCTCAAGGGCTGCGGTCAGCTCGGAGGCACGATCTGCGGCAACGGTCACAAGCACAACGCCGGCGAACTTGCCGCCCAGCTCCGCCATGTGACTCTCGTCCCAGTTGCCACCAGCCCCAGCGATCACTGAAGCAAGTGCCTCAATCAAGCCGGCCCGGTCATCACCAATCACCGTCAACACCATTGTCGTCATGAAGGCACCTTACGTGCGTCTCCTTCAGGTGGCGACAGCACCGTGCGAAGCTGCTCGCCGATTCGACGCATAACAGGGTCGTCATCGCTGTGCACCAGGTACATCGCCGCGAAGTGCGCGGCCCAGCCCCGACTGCGCTCCCATGCTGCGTCGGTTCCACCTGCAAGCTGGCGCACGAGACCAACATGCTCCGGAACCAAAGACCATGCGACGGCAAAGTCGGTTGCCCGATCGCCGACAGTGATGTCACCCCAGTCAATGATCGCTGCAAGCGCGCCATCGTGGACGAGCATGTTGCGCAGATGAAGGTCGCCATGCAGCCACACGTCGACACCGTCGCGGGGCACATCCATCGCAGTCTCAAAGACCTCCCGAAGCTGATCGGCTCTGGCGCCTTCACCCTCCATGGCCTCAAGGTGTTCGAGGTTGGCGACAAAGGCGTCGGCCCGGTTACGGAGCGCACCACCCCGATACGGATTCTGCGGGACGTCACGGCTCTCATGCGGGAGGTGCAACTCCGAGAAAAACTCGCCCAGCGCCCGAGCCGCGCCCTCAGCGTCGTATGCACGTGTTGCCGCCTCGGCACCCTCGAACCATGGTGTGATCGACCACGGCCAGGGGAAGAACGGCGTGGGTTCGCCGGCATGAATCGGCGCGGGAACATGCAGCGTCGTGCGGGTGGCAATATCGGGAAGCCATCGTTGCTCGTGGTCAATGAGCGAAGCAGCCGATTGGCGGTGCGGAATACGCATAAGAAGATCATCACCAAGTCGCAGAATGGTGTTGTCCCAGCCCCGACTCAGCTCTCGTAGAGGGCGATCGACGAGGTCTGGGAACTGATCACGCAGAAGACGTCGGGCCAGATCGACCGAGACATCGCGTTCAGGTGCGGGACGATCGGACATCGTCTCGTTCTAGCGGCAATCGGATCTGTCAGGCGGCCCCTCACGCCGATTCGTTCGCGTCACACCCGTTGCCTAGGGTGCGATTCGTGATCAGGGACCCACATTCCGTGCCGGCAACCTTCATCAGTCACGCGTCCGAACTGCCAGACCTCGCTGACGAATTACACGGCGCAGCGCGGGTGGCCATCGACACCGAAACACCCATCAGTGCAAACTTTGACGGGTTGATGCGTGTTATGTCGGTCGCAACCCGGCGTCCCGATGGAACGGAACGCTCCTTCGTCGTGGATGTCCGCGATGTGCACGCGCCGCTACTCGCCCCTCTGCTCGCTGGCGTTACCGCTGATGCATGGAACGCGAACTTCGACGCACGCGTGGTTGATCGCGCCGTCTTCGAATCAGATCGCACCACGGCATCGCTGCGGTGGTGGGACGCCCAGATCGCCGACGCCCTGATCCATCAGGGCCGATCCGGGTTCAACTTCTTCCACGGACTCGCCTGGGCAACCGACCACTACCTGGGCATCGTCGCCGAGGGCAAAGGCACCGTTCAGCTCAGCTACACAGCGGACGACAATCTCACCACTGATCAGATTGCCTACGCAGCCGCAGACGCAATCGAAACGCTGTGGGTTGGCGACGCAATCCGAGCCGAGATCGCCGCAGCCGGTCTCGAACACATCTGCGAGATCGAGATGCGGGCCCGTCCATTCCTCGACGAGATGGAGCGCTGCGGCCTTCCTTTTGACTGGCCCGGCTGGCAGGCCGAACTGGACCGATTTGAAGCTCGTCAACGCGAAGTGGTTGGCGAGATTGCCTTGATGACCGGCGGCGGTCAGGGATCACTCTTTGATGACGTTGTCGAACCATCCTGGAATCCCTCATCAGACTCCCAACTTCGCCGGGCGCTCAACCAGTGGTCCGAACCCGAAGTGCTTGCGTGGGCGGAAAAGTACCGCGGCGGTGCCCGCCACCTGATCGAATCCGACCCCATGCCCGCCCGCGTCCTTGAGGACATTGGCGGCAGGCTCTGCACCGCCATGCTCGAATACCGCAACCACGCCAAGATCCTGAGCACGTACGGCGAATCCATCCACGAACACCTCGCAGACGATGGTCGACTCCACCCCCAGTACCTTCAGGTTGTCGGCACCAACACCGGACGTCTCGCCAGCAGGAACCCGAACGCCCAGAACTTCACGCCGCTGATGAAACCCTTCGTCCGTCCGGCGAACAGTGACCGAGTATTCGTCCACGCAGATCTCAGCCAGGCAGAGCTGCGCTACCTCGCTCAGGTGTCCAACGATGGCCCGCTTCGTGCTGCGTTTGCTGGCGGGGTTGACGTGCATGTGTCCACGGCCGCCACCATGTTCCGATTCGATCCGGAGAAACTTCGCGTCGAGGACAAGGCACGCCACGATGAGCTTCGCCAGATCGCCAAGGCGTTGAACTTCGGCATAGCGTATGGACAGGGTGCAGCGGCGCTTGCGGGATCTCTCACAAGGAACGGCACGCCCACCACGGCCGAGGAAGGACGTCAACTGCTCACGCAGTACCAACGCTCCTATCCCGGAACCACGCAGTGGGCCGCGGCTCGCGACGCAGAGATTCGCAAGCTCGCTGACTCCGTGGAACAGATCGACTGGAAGCAGTCCATGCGACTGGCTCGGCACTACGCGCCAATCGCTGCCATCTCGCGAGAGTTCCGCGCAACAAACCGGCGTCGACCGAGTCGCCGCGAACTGACCGAGCGATATGCAGACCTGCGAGAGTGGAGTATCGACAAACCTGCAGATGACCTCGCACTGGAAGACACCGCCACGCTGGTGGACTGGGTGTGGCAGTACAGCGCTCCGGTCGCCCTGCTGGCCGACGGCACCCCGTTCACCTTCGCCAGTCACACGCTCGCCGGACGCCGACAGCAGTTCAACCTGCATCTCGACCGCGTCATGCTCGACGCCGCGGTTGCGGCCGTCAGCTCCCGCGTTTCCGATGCCATTCGGGTGCGGTCCACCTTTGAACAGGACCACAACGTCGTGCTGCACGGGAGCGGCGCCGGCGACGGACGACGGTTCAGCGAAGAAGAGATTGCCTGGGTGTTCGAAGACCGTCCATTACGCCGCAAGTACATGGAGGCCGTCGCGCTGACCATGGGCGCAGAGACGGCACGGGAGTTCCTCCGCACGGCAGCAGGTGACCGCATCTCGGCCATGGTGAACGCTTGGCGCAACGCCCCAATTCAGGGCGGGGTGGCCGACATCATGCTCGTTGCGTACGGCGATCTCCACGAGCGTCTGCGCTCCATTCCTGGCGCGGTTCCGGTGCAGACCGTGCATGACAGCGTGGTCATCGAATGCCCTGGTGGCGTCGCCAATCAGGTCGCATACGAAGTGAAGCAAGCTCTTGAATCCGCCATGCTCGCCTTCTGTCCCGATGTCACTCCGAAGGCTGACGTTGACATCCGCGCCAGCTTGTCAGACGGCACCGTCATCCAGGTCCTGGACTAGCACCACACGCTCAGCGAAAGCTGGTTACAGTCATCTCACGCTCTGCGCGATGAGGCATGGCGTGCATCATTGAGGGGGAAGTCATGGCCGTCACCGCGTCACCAGAGACAGCGCAACAAACCAGCGCGTCATCAGAATCCGGGCCACCTCGATTTGTGCGGGCTGACGGCCCGGACAAGGTCACCGGTAGCGGCCGCTATGTCGCCGATCTCAACATGACCGGCATGCTGGCAGCGAAGTTCCGCTACGCCGATGTTGCCCACGCCAGAATCACAAAGATCGACGTCACAGCAGCAAAGGCCATCCCCGGCGTATTCGCTGTGCTCACCGCAGACGATGTGCCTGACCTTCGCTACAGCCCTGTTGTCCCGGACCGAACGCTCTTCGCCAAAGACGTTGTCCGTTTCGACGGCGAGATCATTGCTGCGGTTGCTGCCATCAATGCCGACGTCGCCCAGCAGGCCGCGGATGCAGTTGTCTTCGAATACGAGGCGCTCCCCATCGTCAGCGATCTTGAAGAGGCCATCGCCGATGGAGCACCTCTCGTCCATGAAGAGTGGGAGTCCTACGCCGTCACGGGCGACACGCCGCGCGACCGCAACGTGGCCACGCACTCTTCCATCTCCAAAGGCGATGCCGACGCCGCCATGGCCGGTGCCGACATCGTGGTCAAGGGTCGCTTCGTTGCGGACGGTTGCCATGCACTCCCCATCGAGCCCCGCGGCATCGTTGCCCAGTGGGAGGGCGACAAGGTCACCATCTGGACATCGACGCAGGTTCCCTTTGACGCCCGCAATGGCGTGTGCGAAACGCTGGAACTTCCCAGCAATCGGGTGCGCATCATTGTGCCGCATCTCGGCGGTGGCTTCGGCGGTAAATGCGGCTTCCACTTCGAAGCTCACATCGCCGCGCTTGCCAGGGCATCGAGGCGCCCGGTGAAACTGGTGTTCAGTCGTGAAGAAGAATTCCGCGCACCAGACCGCCGACGCGAATCCATGGTCATCGACATTGAGACTGGCCTGAACAGCGATGGGACGATCGTGGCCCGCAAGGCCTGGGTTGGCGTTGAGAACGGCGCGTACACGGCTGACTCGGCTTTCTTCCCGCAGCTTGCAGCGATGCACGTTGCCGGGCCGTACAAGATTCCGAATGTGCACATCGACGCAGACCTGATCTACACCAATCACCAACCCTCAGGTTCGGTCCGTGCTCCCACCGCTCCGCAGGGGTGCTGGGCATGCGAGACACACACCGATGAGCTGGCCGCAGCCGCTGGCCTGGACCCGGTTGCCTTCCGCAAGCTCAACGCCATTGATACTGCCGCAGAGGGCGTGGTCGGCCAGGTGTACGACAAGATCGGCATCCAGGACTGCCTCGACACGGCCGTGCAGTTGAGTGGGTATGGACGTCAGCTGCCGGAGAACGAAGCGATCGGTGTGGCACTTGGCTGGTGGCCGAGTTTCCCCGGCCCGTCCGGCGCCTACGTCAAGTTGCACGCCGATGGTTTCGGCCAGATCGTGACCGGCGCCCAGGAGTGCGGCACCGGCTCGGTTATGACTTTGCGCCAACTCGCAGCTGACGAACTCGGCATGGACGCCGAGCAGTTTGAGATCATCTACCAGGACACCGGCGTCGCGCCATACGACACCGGTGCCACCGGTTCCCAAACCCTCATCAACAACGGTCGCGCTGTTGTCGAAGGAGCGCAGGAGATTGCCCAGCAGCTGCGCGATCTTGCGGCTGATCACCTTGAAGCTGCCGCTGGCGACATCGTGCTTGAAGCCGGCCACGCTCACGTGGCTGGAACACCGGACAAAAAGGTCAGCGTTGTCGAACTTGCTGGCACCGCGGCCGAAGGGGAGCTGCTCATCGGCAAGGGCTCCGGAACACCGCCGGAGTATCCCGAGATACCCGGCTTGAACTGCGTGGGTGATCAGGGCCTTGCCGCCTGGGCCGCTCCCCAGTTCTCCTGCCATGCCGTTCGGGTCCGGCTCGACCGTGACACGGGCGTGGTCCGGGTGCTCGACATTGCGTGCGCTCACGACTCCGGAACCATCATCAATGAACTCGGCGCACTCGGCCAGATCGAGGGTGGAGTGCTGATGGGCATCGGTCAGGCCCTGAGCGAAGGAACCCAGTACGGCGAGGACGGCCGCCAGAAGAACGCCGGTCTCCTGGAGTACAAGCTCCAGACAGTAGCAGACGCCCCGATTATCACCACCCGCTTCATTGAACCGGGCGGCGAGGGTGCTGGGCCCCGAGGCGCGAAAGGGCTGGCCGAAGCGCCGAATGTGCCCACCGCGGCCGCAATCTCAAACGCCATTGCCCAACTCATCGGCACGCCGGTGCGCCAGTTGCCCATGACCGCAGAACGAGTCTGGGAGGCAGGCCAATGAGTTTCGCTGTCGCAACCTCAATCGAAGAGGCCGTGACCGCCATGGCCCAGGGCGCTCAGCCCATTGCTGGCGGCACCGACATGGTTGTTGGCGCCCGCCAGGGGAAAGCTCCCCTGCCGGAGCACATCATCGCCATCGACCGGATTCCGGAGCTGCAGAGCATCACCGAAACCGAGACTGAGCTCATCATTGGAGCGGGTGTCACCCACGCCGCGTTGATGACCGATCCACTGATTCTCAAGTACGTGCCTTCCATCGCAGATGGTGCGGCACTGGTTGGCTCTCCGTCAACGCGCAACGTTGGCACCATCGGCGGCAACGTCATGAACGGGTCACCTGCCATGGATACCGGCGCCCCTTTGATGACCAGCAATTCCAGAGTCAGGCTGCGATCTTCGTCCGGTACGCGCATGGTCAGCATGCAGGAGCTGTGGATCGGCCCGGGAAGGCTCTCCGCCTCACCCGACGAACTGTGCGTCGCCATCCATCTACCGAAGCCGGTACCTGCTGCAGGCTGTGCCTACGTTCGACTTGAGTATCGACGTGCCATGGAAATTGCCATCGTCGGAGCGGCCGCATCGGCAGCAACCAATGAGTCGGGGACCCTGTCGTCCCTATCCGTTGCGTTGACTGCTGTTGCTCCAACCATCCTGGAAGTGACAGGGACGGCCTCACTCATTGGATCAACCATCGATGACGCACTACTCGACAAGGTTGCAGAGCTCTCGTCTGCCCAGGCAGTCCCCATCAGCGATATGCGGGCAAGCGACGCGTACCGCCGTCACACGGTGGGTGTCATGGCTCGGCGAGCAACGGATGCAGCACTTCGACGTGCCGCTGGCGAAGACATCCCGGTCCCTGTCAATCGGGCTCTTGGAATCGGAGCAGCCCAGTGAATCAGGCAAGAGTGAGCGAGCAGAAAATGAGTGCAGCAGAAACGAGTGAGTACAGGATTGATCTGTCGGTCAACGAGATGATCTATCCACTGACCATTGATCAGAGTCGGAACCTGTTGAGCGTGCTCCGTGAGGATGTTGGTCTGACCGGCACCAAAGAGGGATGCGATGACTGCGAATGCGGCGCGTGCATGGTGCTCGTGGACGGTCAGCCCGTGAATTCGTGTTCGTACCTGGCCATCCAAACGGTCGGTCGTGAAATCACGACCATCGAGGGTGTTGCCGCCGACGACACGCTCCACCCAATCCAGCAGGCCATGTTGGACGAAGGCGGCGTGCAGTGCGGCTTCTGTACGCCCGGCATGATCATGAGTGCCCATGCTCTTTTGGAACGAACGCCTGAACCGACCGTCGAAGACATCCGCATTGGCCTTTCGGGAAACCTGTGCCGGTGCACCGGCTATGCCCGAATCATTGAGGCAATCAGCACGGCTGCGGTGAGCATTCGAACGTGAACGCGACGCCCCTCATGATCACCACCGCATGATCACCACCGTGTTGCTTGATCTTGATGGTGTGGTTCGCCACTTCGATCCGTTGCGGATCGCTGGAATCGAGGAGCGTCACGGTCTGGCTCCTGGTGAACTGATGGCAGCAGGATTTGCGCCCGACCTGCTCGAACCGGTGATCACCGGAGCCACAACACGGTCGACCTGGACCCAGCAGGTGGGAGAAGCTGTCGGGAACGCTGCAGCCGCGGCTGAGTGGTTGGCGGGCCGGGGCACCGTCGACGCGGAAATGCTCGACGTGGTCGCCGAGCTGCGGACCGCCGGTACAACCGTGGCGGTGCTCACCAACGGCACCGATTCCATCCCGGACGAGATGGAAGAGCTTGGCCTCGTTGCGCATTTCGATGCGATCTTCAATTCTGCGTCCATTGGATTCGCAAAGCCTGACGTTCGCGCCTTCGAAGCGGTGTGCGATGCTCTTGATGTTGCTCCCGAAGCGGTCTTCTTCACCGATGACTCGGCCTCAAAGCTGTCCGGCGCCATCGAAGTCGGCATGACCGCGGAACTGTTCACCTCCCGTAAAAGCCTGGTGCAGCGTCTCACCGCGCTTGGCCTTCTTCCCGCCCCCTGACTCCGCAATAAGTCCGCTATGAATCCGCTATGACGCGCGGCACCCGGGCGTTGTTCCAGATCGCACAGACGAGCAGGCGTTGTTCGGTCAGGCTTTGGCCATGTCCAACATCGAAATCCAACAACCCCAGCCCTTCGACCTCGTTGACGAAGTCATTCAGGTAGCCGGCCAGTCCGTCGCGTTCGAAGCGACTGTGCAGTATCGGATTACCGAGGGTCACGACCAACTCGACGGTTTCTTCACCGGAGGCGGCGCCATATCGGTGCTGCAGTTCCAAACGACCATCACCGGTGTTGGTGCCACGGCCATGAAGCTGCCCCGGATGTTTCTTTCGCTGTTTGAGTTCAGCGCCGAAGACGGCACGGAGATCAATACGACCACTGTGCCGCTCATCTACGGCCCGCTCCTCATTCCTGGATACGAGGGCTGGCAGCCCTACACGATCCAGGTTGGCGACACACTTTCATCGATTGCACAGGATCGCTATGGCGATGCAACGCTGTTTCCCGTACTCCAGGCGGCCAACCAACACATGATCCCGAACCCGGACCTGATCTTCCCGGGCCAGTCCATTCGAATCCCTCAGGGTGACGTCTGAACGCTGTACTGCGGGTCATATGACCCAGTTCGCATCGATTGTGACTTATATCACCTGCAGCTTCGCCGAACACAAGGTTCGTGGCAGCAAGTGGACCAATGAGCGGGCAACTGGGCGAGACTTCTCCCGCCGATATCGATGCCCTTCAACGACTCAACGCTGAGCTTCGCGCATGCGTGGATCACGATGCGCTGACAGGCGCGTGGTCCCGACCGTTCTTTGAGAACCGGGTTCGAGAACTCATTGCCGAAGATGTGCCCTTCGCCGTGATGATGATCGATGTCGACAACTTCAAAACGGTGAATGACACCCTGGGGCATAGTGCGGGCGACGACCTGCTTCGCCGCATCGCAGCACACATCATGCAGAGTCTCGAACATCCCGGCGACGGCCTTGCCCGTATCGGTGGCGACGAGTTTGCGGTGATCCTCAAGAACTGCTCTTCCCCGGACGAAGCCTGGCGTCGGGCCGAGCCGATCCACCGGTCTGCTTCCATGCAGTGGACGATCGACGGTTGCGTGGTGCAGAACACCTGCTCCTGCGGTGTGGCGCTGACCTCCCAGGACGCCGGTCCAGACTCACTTGACGCGCTGATGCGAAGCGCTGACCTGGCGCTCTACAAGGCAAAATCCGCCGGACGCGATCGCTGCATCGTGTTCACCCGTAAACTGAATGACGAGGCGGAACGCCGGCGCCTTGTTACCAGAGAGCTTCAGACGGCTCTCTCTTACGGTGACATTGGTGCTGCGCTCCAGGGGTTGTTTCGTATGCGGGGCCGATCGCTGTCTGGATTCGAGGCGCTCGCTCGCTGGAACCACCCACGTCGCGGAACCGTGCTGCCGGGCGAGTTCATCTCGGTAGCCCGGGACGCACGGTTGCTCAATGAGGTGACTTCGGCGGTGCTTGGTGCAAGCCTCTGCGAACTTGGCCCGGCACTGCGATCCGGCCTGACGCTGTCGGTGAATATTGCGCCGGTGCAGCTTCGATCTGCGGACCTTCCTCAGCGACTCCTCGATCACCTTGAGCTCTTCGATGTATCTCCCACGCAGATCATCGTGGAGATCACCGAGGTGGGTCTCGACAGCCAGGAAGCGCTGCGGTCGGCCCTGTCAACCATGCACGACCTGGTCAGCATGGGGTGCCGTCTGATTATCGACGACTTTGGTCTTGGCGCCGCGTCACTCAGCTATTTGCGCGACTACCCCGTGCACGGGGTGAAGGTTTCCGGCGACTTCACAAGCACGCTTGGCGACCCGTTCTCTCATGCCATCAGTGCCTCTGTTGCGGCTCTTGGCGAACAGCTGGGCCTGCATGTGATTGCCGAGCGGGTAGAAACCAGCATGCAATTCAACATGCTTGATCGTCTTGGTTTCTCGATGATTCAGGGCCATCTGCTGCACCGGCCGGACACGCCCGCTGCTGCTGCTGCGCTCGCCCAGCAGGAACTGGTCGTCATCTGAGTCGCTGGGCGGAGCGCGAAGGGGAGTGAACTGTGTTCGAGTGTATTTCGGTACCTTCTACTCAATCTCGGATCGGGTCAACCGAAAGGAAAGGGTCGGATCAACTCTCTCCTGATTCAGACAGACAGAAGCTTCGCTTCTTCCATCAACGGTCGCTGATGACAGCGACCGTTGATGCTGTTTTGGGACGTAAACTCAGCGTCATCAAACTCATTGGACATCCAAGGATTCTGCCCACCCAATTATCCTGTCCATCCAAATGGCCCTGCCCACCCAAATGCCCCTGCCCACCCAAATGCCCCTGCCCACCCAAATGCCCCTGCCCACCCAAATGCCCCTGCCCCGGGAAGTTCCCGGGTACCGCCAGGTCACCAAACATCTGAGCCATCAACGCAGCTGAGGAACACACATGAGCGACTACACCGCACCCGTCAAAGATATGAACTTCGTGCTCAACGAGGTCCTCGACCTTGGCGAACTCACAAAGTTTGAGCACTTCAACCATGTCGACGCCAGTCAGACCGAAGGGCTGCTCGAAGAAGCCGGGCGCTTCTTCAGCGAAGTGATCGCCCCCACAAACCGGATCGGCGACGAGCAGGGCAGCGTTCGCCAGGATGACGGCTCGGTCCGCAACCCGGACGGATTCGCCGAGGCCTACACCAAGCTGGTCGAAGCCGGCTGGTGCGCCGTTCCGTTTGAACAGGAGTACGGCGGCGGCGGATTCCCGAACCTGATCGGCATCACCATCCAGGAAATGCTCACCTCGGGCAACATGGCTCTGTCGCTCTGCCCGTTGCTCACCCAGGGGGCCATCCACCTGCTTGAAACCCACGCCAGCGAAGACCAGCGCAACACCTGGTTGCCCAAGATGATCTCGGGCGAGTGGACCGGCACCATGAACCTCACGGAACCGCAGGCCGGATCCGATGTGGGTGCGCTCACCACCAGGGCCGAACGAAACGACGACGGCACGTACGCAATCACCGGCCAGAAGATTTTCATCACGTGGGGCGAACACGGCCTCACCGACAACATCATTCACCTCGTTCTGGCTCGCACGCCTGACGCGCGCCCCGGAACTCGCGGCATCTCGGTGTTCATCGTGCCGAAGTTCCTTTTGAACGAGGACGGATCCATCGGCGAGAAGAACACACTGGAATGTGTCTCGCTCGAACACAAACTTGGTATCCACGCCAGCCCGACGGCGGTGATGGCCTTCGAAGGCGCCACGGGCTACCTGATCGGCGAGGAACAGACCGGAATGGCCTCGATGTTCACGATGATGAACTCGGCCCGTCTCGCGGTTGGCCTCGAAGGCGTGGCCGTCGCTGAGCGTGCGTATCAGGACGCCGTGCAGTACTCCGAAGAGCGCCTTCAGGGTGGGCGTCCCGACCTGGCCAAGGGAGAAGCCGCCCCAATCGTTGAGCACCCCGACGTTCGTCGGATGCTCATGACCATGAAGGCCAACATCGAAGCAAGCCGGGCGCTCTGCTACCTGAACGCCCGGGAACTCGACGTGGCGCTCGCCTCTCCAGACGCTGAGGCTCGTGAGCTTGCCCGAGAGCGAGCTGATCTGTTGACGCCCCTGTCGAAGGCGTGGGGAACCGATCTCGGCAATGAGATGACCTCACTGGCAGTGCAGGTATACGGCGGCATGGGTTTCATTGAAGAATCAGGTGTGGCCCAGCACTATCGCGACATCCGTATCGGAGCCATCTACGAGGGCACCAACGGCATCCAGGCACTGGACCTCATCGGGCGCAAGCTCCCCATGCGAGGCGGAGCTGTGATGATGGAATTGCTCGAAGAGATTGCTGCTGATGCAAAGAAGCTCACGGGGGATCTGGTCGACGGACAGAAGCCTCTGCTTGAGGCCGTGGATGCGGTGCGCGACACCTCCATGTGGCTCGCTGGCAACGTCGGCGACGATGCCATGGCAGGGGCCACGCCGTACCTCCGTCTCGTCTCCACCACCGTCGGCGGGTGGCTGATGGCCCGTTCCGCGGTAGCAGCCCAGAGCGCGCTTGACGCGGGCGCAACCGGCGACAGCGCCGAGTTCTACACCCGCAAGCTCCAGACGGCGCACTTCTTCCTGACCCAGCTTGTGCCCGCCCAGATGGGACTCACCGCCAGCATCACCGGCGGTGCAGCCAACCTGATGGCCTGGCGTCCCTGAGTCTGCGTCAGGACGGCGATTCGAAGAACAGCCGGGTTGCTTCGTCAAGAGGCAGGTAGCTCTCAATACGAAGCTCGTCGAGGGTGACGTTGCCCGGCGCATTGAACGCCGTGATCGTTGCGAGCAAGTACAACTCGATGCCCGCGTCGATGCGCACATTGAGGGTGAGCATGGGGTCGTCGGGGCCGAGCAGGTCGGGCTGTCGCCAGTCCGCAGGCACGCCGGCCTGGCCGAGAATTTCGGCGAGCAGGCCTGCGAGTTCCTCGTCGTTGGGACGATGCAACACTTCCCGCTGCAGCCGGCGAACCAGTTCGGCGGCGGCCTGATCCCAGTTCGCAATGAGCGCCCGCGGCGTCTCGTCAAAGAGCAGTTGCATCAGGTTCGCCCCGATCGGATCGTCCACGCCAGCCATCGCAAAGAACAGTTCACCACCGCTGTTGACCCGCACAACGTTGTAGAGACGGTCAAAGACCATCATCGGATACGGCTCGTGATGGCGCAGCATCGTGTCCAACGCCAGACCCAGCGGCCCCGAAATCAGTTCGTCGATATCAGGCTCCGGGAACTGCGGGTTGAATCCTGCGCCGCGCAGTAAGTCATTGCGATCACGCAGTGGTACATCAAGCGTCTCAGCGAGAAGCGCAACCATCTCCACACTCGGCTGGGAGCGTCCGCGTTCAAGGAAACTGACGTGACGAGCAGACACTTCAGCAGCCAGCCCGAGGTCCAGCTGACTCATGCCGCGCTGATGACGCCAATAGCGAAGGAGCGCCGGGAATACCGCGTCAGGTCGAGTGGAAGCAGCCATGACGGCATCGTAGAACTGCTCACGTGCACCGTCACTTACCTGACCAGGTAGGTGCACCGCAGCCGCTGCTGTTCTTTGCTGGACCCACTTGTTCGATACACCGAATCGGACACGCGAGAAGAACGGGATAGTTATGACAGCTTCACCAGCAACACTCTCACCGGCCACCGAGCCATCGATTGATATCGGCGACAGTCAGCTTGGTTACCGGTTCGCTGGCCCGAAGAATGATGGGCACGCGCCCTTCAATGATCTTGTGTTTGTGCACGGCTGGCCGCTGCACGCGGAGACATGGCGCAATGTGGTGAAGAACCTGCCGAATCACCGATGCCACCTCATCGACCTGCCGGGCTGCGGAAACAGTGTCACGCCAGCTGATACGGCGGTTTCGCTTTCGTCGGCCACCGACGCGGTGGTCAGGGCCGTTGACGCCCTTGGCCTGCAACGAGTCACCCTTGTCGGCCACGACAGCGGGGGGCTGATCGCCCGCTTCGCCGCAGCGAAACTCGCGGATCGCGTGGAGGCAATCATCTTGTCCGGGACCGAGATCCCCCACCATCATCCGAAGTTTCTTGAACGACTGCAGAAAGCCGTCTCGCTGCCCGGAGCCATTGCGGTGACCCGACAGCTCCTGTCATGGCCGTGGGCGGCGCGTTCCAATCAGCTGCTGGGCGGCCTGTTTCATGACCGCAGCCTCATCGAGGGTGACTTCCGGACCCGGGTTCTCGCCCCGCACCTGGCCAACATTGGACAACTGGAGCGACAGATGGAGATTCTCGCCAGTTACACCACGGATCTCGTTGACAGTGTGGAGCAGGTCCAGGCAGGCCTGACCTGTCCGGCGTTGTTCATTTGGGGCGAAAACGATCCGTTCTTTCCGATGCAGCTGGCCCGGGAGATGGCAGATGGCTTCGGTGGACCGACCCGCTTCGAAGTGATCGGCGACGCCAGGCTTCTCGTTCACGAAGAACACCCGGAGCGCTTCGCCGAGCTGTGCGCATCCTTTCTCGAGCGCCATACTCAGCATCAACGCGGCTGATCAGATTCCGATGACTTTGGTGGCAACAGGACGACCAGTACCGGAACCAGGACCGTCAGCGCGTCACCGTGACCCTGGGCGAGCGCTCAATGGGTGCGACGGGCAAGTCTGATTGGCACCGCGGCACAAGCAGCTCAACGACTTCGCTTGCCGGCGCCGGCCGACCAAGATGGAAGCCCTGGACGAGGTCGGCCCGGTGCTGCCTGGCGAGGGCCAACTCTTCGACCGTTTCCACCCCTTCGATGACGATCTGCAGTCCGAGCTTCGCTCCGAGGCCCACGATCCCAGCGAGAAGTTGGGCCTGATCAGTGTTTGTCACCGCTCCGGCAAGGAATGTGCGATCAATCTTGAGTTGGTCCACGTCCAGCGAGTGCAGGTAACTCAGCGACGAGTATCCGGTTCCAAAGTCATCGATCGACAACATGACGCCCAGTTCGCGCAGCGCTGCTACAACGTTCAACTGTTTTGAAGCATCGCCTGTCAACAAGACACTTTCGGTCAGTTCGAAACAGATCTGTTCCGCGGGAATCTCATGGCGGCGCAAAGCGTCTGCCACGTTCTCGACAAACCCACTGCTGTTCAGCTCGAGAGCGGAGAGGTTCACCGCAACCATCGGCGCGGCGTTATGGGCTGCTCGCCAGGCTGCCATCTGAGCGCAGGCCTTCTCGAGCACCAGGACACCGAGTTCGCCGATGAGTCCGGCGTTCTCGGCCACAGGAATGAACTCCACCGGCGAGATTGGGCCTTCGTCATGGTGGTTCCAACGAGCGAGTGCCTCAAAGGAGTGCAATGACCCGGTACGAGCGTCGAAAATTGGCTGATAGGCCAGATCAACGGTGCAATCCCGGATAGCCCGGCGCAACTCGCCGGTGAGGTGGAGGCGCCGCTCGAACGACGCCGAGAGTTCGGGACGGTAGAGCAGGATAGAGCCGCGTCCCTCAGCCTTGGCGCCATAGAGTGCAAGATCCGCCTTGGCAAGCACTTCTGCCGTCGTCGTTCCATGCTTTGGAACATGAGCGATTCCAACGCTTGCACTCACTCGCGCTTCGCCGGAGGAAGTTGAGTGCGCGCTGGTGACAGCAGCGCAAACCCGGCGGGCAACCTTCATCGGCTGCGTCCGGCCTTCTTGTCCGACCGGTGTGATCAGCGCGAACTCATCGCCGCCAAGTCGGGCCAGGAACTCGCCGGACTCAAGGCAGCCGTCCAACTGCCTGGAGGCGTTGGCGAGGAGTTCGTCTCCGGCCTGATGACCCAGACTGTCATTGACCTCCTTGAACCCGTCGAGGTCGATAATAAGAAGCGAGAAACCCTCGTTCGCAGCCGGCCCTGCCACCAGGGTGAAACGATGATCAAGTTCCTCAAGGAGTGCCGCCCGATTGGGGATGTCCGTCAGAGCGTCGTAGTAGGCGCGGTGTTCAAGACGCTGGCGCAGGTCTGCGACCTTGGCCAGGCCCGATGCGAGGTAGCCAATCTCATCTGTCCGATGCGTGAGTCCGATTGACGGGTGCTCATTCGCGGTGCCGAGTGCGTGGGCAGCCTGGGTGAGTGAACGCAGCGGCCGGAAGGAGAAATACATGACGATGATCCCGATCACGGCCAGGGCCAGCAGAAGACTGGAGGTCACGATGATCGCCCACTCGGTCGATTGTTCGTTGATGCGGTTCAGGTCATCGACCCAGCCAACATCGACCGCCAGCGCACCCTGCAGTTCACTGGCGCTGTCAATGATCGGCGTGAGGCTGGCGAGTCGGAGACGGCCGGCCACGGGTACTTCGCCGATATGGCGTTCGCCCTGTGCCAATGAGGCGAAGGCAGGGTGCCCTTCGCCGATCAGCCCGGGTTCGACCTGAGAATTGCCCACCCGCTCGCCAGTGGGCGTCGTGAAGGTGGTGGCCAGGCGGTCAAACGCATTGGTGTCCCTGTTGTAGGCAAACACGTTCGCGGCGCCCTGATTGACCTCCGCTATCGAGTCCACGAGGTCGTTCCATCCCTGGCCCGGATGCATCGGCTCGTCTGCGTTGTAGACAATGGCCTGTGGTGAACCGGATGGATCGGTGACAATCGTGAGGTCCATCCGCGCGCTTGTAAGAGCTGAAGCCGCTCGCCCCGCTCGGTCGATACGAAGCTGAGAGTTCTCCGCATTCGCTGATCGAATCTGTCCGAGACCGAGGTACGCGAACAGTCCGAGCAACACCGCGGCCACCAGCAGGAAGTAGGCGGTCGTTCGGGCCGGAAACCACCACCCAGTTGGTCGGCTCTTCTCATCGGGCGCCATGGTTTCCAGTCGACTCGATCGGTGGTCTGCTGGATGGGTCATCTGGCCAGATTCGCTCGGTCCATTATTCGCCCGTGATCAGAGTCCGATGACTTTGGTGGCAACAGAAAGTACGGCGGTCAACAGGAGCACAGCGAACGCGTCCTGACGCAGCTGCTCTTTCGACCAGCCGCCGCGCATTTTGCGCATGCACAGCACGGCAACAAGTGAGGCAAGCAGGCTGTAGCGGATCAACATGACGGGGTCATCAACAGGAAAGGAATGGTGCCGCGCCTACCAGGAGGAACCGCCGCCGAAGCCGCCGCCGAAGCCGCCACCTCCGCCGAAGCCACCGAAGCTGCCGGGACTCCAACCACCGCCACCCCAACTGCTACCGCCGCCGTGGCCGGTTCCGAAGCCTCCGCCGCCACCGAACCAGCTGTCACGATCGTCGGCCCACGAGTTGTCCTGCCACACAGGCTCCCATCCGACCTGGCCAGTGTGGCCAGCGGTGATCACCCAGTGGAGGTAAAAGAAGGTGAACGGGTCGAAGCCACGCAGGGCAACGGGTAACGGTTGACCCGTCCACGTGTCTTCCTGATGCCAGGTTCCTGAGTGCGCAAGCTCGGGAGCGAAGCGGTCTGCATCGTCGATGCTTGAGCGGGAAAGCGCCTGACGCTGCGCAGCATAAGCCAGAGCAAAACCGCGGGGGCCGCGAGCATCGGAGGATCCGAACGCTGCAGCAATGTCAGCATAGGTGCCGGTGAGGCCGAGCTCAGCCAGTGCGTCACGGGCTTCGAGCCAGCGGCGCTCAGCCTGCGCCGGTTCCAGCGAAACAGCGAGGACACCGGCAATGGTGCGGCGCGCGTCGTCCTTGACGTTGTGACTGATGAGGTCCTTCTCAAGCATCCGGTAGACCTCAATGCCATCTTCGCGACGGCGGATGAGGGCCGCCACGATGGCCACGGGAATCCCTTCTGCGTCCGCATACCCTTTGACCCGCCGGATCTCCTGCTCAGTGGACAGGCCGGCGAGCGCGTACTCCACGGCCATTGCGGGTGCGAGCCGATCATTGCGGTGGGTCATATAGAGCCGCACGAACTCTTCAACGGAAAGTTCGTCGTGGTTCATGAGAAGCAGAGCGGCGATGGCGTCCACGTCCAGACGGTCACGCTTGAGCTGACTACCGAGGCGGGTGAGTTCAACGCGAACCTTCTCGTACTTCTCAACAGACGCTGTGGGGTCATCGGCGAGGTCGGTCAGGGCCGCGGCAACCGCCGGACGGGCACTGTTCTCGGGGAGCGCCGAGTGAATCTGATCGAGGCGGGCAACCTTGTCCTTCGCTTCAACATAGGCCTGGTCGAGGCGCACGAGAGCGCCGTCAAGCGTGTCCTCATCCAGCACCGGGGCGGCTTTGAGGAGACGTTCACCGCGATCGCTGACCACGGCGGTTCCTATCTCGGAACGAGCCAGACGATCAGCAACGGTCTGACCAAAGCGCTGACGGGCCTCGGCGATGCGATGCGGTCGGACACCGGCCACAAGGGTCTTGAGTTCTTTGACCTTGATGTCGAACTCGGTCTGGGCGCTGAGGTCAACCTGGAGAGCTTCACGAGCTGATTCTTGAACAGCATCGTCCATAAGGTCACGTTCGTCGCGGGTGACCTGCAGCTCAAACGGAACCTCGGTTTCACGCTCAAGGCGTTGACCATCGATGACGTCAAGCAGGTCCCGGGACCAGACAGCATCAAGAGCCTGACGGTCGGTCACCGGCTGACGGTTCGACACACTCTGCAACGCCGCAAGTCCCTGCTCGAAGGAGAGTGAGCCCGATGGAGATGGGGCGCCAACCTCGAAAGAGCGCAGGTCCGGCAGGTCGCGTGCGGTCGGCTCAAGCTGTTTGAGAACATCGTCGATCTCCTGGGAGCGACGCTCTTTCTCTTTGCGTTCCCGTGACTTCCTCGCTGAGCCGGAACTGGTACCCGATCGTGATGCGAGAAGCGCTGCGCCCGCTCCCGCAAAGACGATGAGCGGAAGGAAGTTGGTGCCGCCGGTTGGTTGGCCAGTATTGAAGCCTGGCCCGGTGTCCGTGCTGTCCGTGTCCGTGCTGTCCGTGCCCGTGCTGTCCGTGGTCGAGGTGGCGCCACCGGAGTCAGCGGTGCCACCTGCAGAAGTGGTTCCGGATGCAGAGCCGAGCGCGAAGTCAAGGCCAGCGAGCATTGCTTTGATGCCACCGTCGGTATCACCCTGACGAAATGAGGTGATGGCCAGGTCAGAGATGCCCTGACTGTTGAGTCCGCTGGCTCCGGATCCGGGTTCCACCCAGATCTTGCGGGAGACGTTGTCCACGATGATGACGATGCCGTCGTTGTTGACGCCACCAACGCCCCAGTCGTTGCCAACAGCAGCGGCGAAGTTCTCAATGGAACCACCGCTGGGGATTCCGTCGACCATGACAAGGGCAACCTGGTTGCCGTGCTTCGCCTCAATCTCCGCAGCAAGCGTCTCGAGTGCTTCATCATCCTGGATCGATCCGGTGAGGTCGGTGATGTATCCCTCACAGGTAACACCAGCTACGGCAACACAGGTGCGCTCCTCGGTCGCGGTTTGCGCCGCAGCCGGCGCAACGAATCCCATAAAGGTGAATCCGACGAGGCCGACCATGGCCAGAAGTGCCACTATTCGACGCGCAGGCGAGCGGGTGACAAACGAACCTGACGATCCAGTTCCATGCATGCGTTTACCTTACGTTGGAGGGGAAGGAATGCCGTTGGGTGAGTGTCGACAACGCAGCCACAGCCGGACGTTTCCCAAAGTGGTCCAACATCACACAGGCGCCGTCCATTCCGAGAGACGAGGCAACCGCGGTGGCAGACCGTCATGACAAGCCGAAAGTCCACGTGCGAGCACCATTTCATGGCTGACATGAAGCTGGGCACCGGCACTGTGCCACCGTGCCTGATTCCTACATCGACGAAAGCAGCCTCATCGGTGACGAGGCGCGTATCCGGGCGCGTCGCCGACAAACACTGAGCATTCAGGTCATCTCGTCGACCATGAGGTCTGGCCGCACGATCACCAGAGGGCAGGAGGCGTGCTGGGCGAGTTGCTGGCTTACCGAACCAAGCAGAAGACCGCGGAAGCCGCCTCTTCCCCGGGAACCGACCACGAGCATGGCAGCGCCAGCGGACGCAGCGATGAGGGAATCAACCGGACGGCCCGACACCATCCGCGTCTGCACATCCACGTCGCCACCGTCAACGAGATCCGTGACATTGGCGACGACGCGTGCCTGCATCTTTGCCACCTCGGCCTCGATCTCCGCAGCGTCAAGCGCGATAAAGCCGAAGTCGGGTGACGCAGGCACATAATTTGGCGAGAAGGCCGTGACCACGTCCACCACGGCTCCCGGTCGATGTCGGGCCTCATTCACCGCCCAACGCAGTGCCGCGGTAGCTCCGCCCGAGCCCTCAACTCCCACAACGATGCGATGCTCTCCCATTGCGACCCCCTGTGTCTCTGCGTCCTTGTGGGGAAAGGTAGTCGCGACCAGCAGGCGCGATCCAGACAGCACGGGTTTCATGGAGACCGCACCCAAAACCCGAACACCCCGGGCCGAAGCCCGGGGTGTCCCGATCCCTGCCTACAGAGAATGTGTCGCCCAACCGCTGCGCGGCGGGGCCTCTCCTCCACGAGGAGCGAGGGTTTACTGAACTTCGAACTCGATCCGGCGGTTCTGCGCCTTGTCCTCAGGAGAGGTTTCGGGGTCGATCTTCAGGGACGTCTCGCCGAAGCCACGAGCCGTGAGGATGTCGGCATTCACACCGTTGTCGACCAGGTAGTTCAACACGGAGTTGGCTCGACGGTGACTCAGGTCTTCATTCAGCTCAGCGCTGCCGTCCGAGTCGGTGTGACCCTGAACTTCCACCCGGGAGTCATCAGAGACGTTGGTCAGGACCTCAACGGCCTGATCAAGCGTGGCGACAGACTCGGGCAGGATCTCGGCGCTGTTCTTGGCGAACTGGATCGGCTCGAGAGCGAAGAGTTCGTTGAGGCTGGCGACCAGATCGTCAGTGGTCGGTGCGGGCACGGGCGTGGGCTCCGGGGTCGGCGGAACCGGTGTGGCCGTTGGCGGAACCGCAGTCGCTGTCGGCGGAACGGCAGTTGCCGTGGGGTCCGGAGCAGCCGTGGGTTCAGGAACCGCAGTTGCCGGGACAGCCGTGGGCTCTGGCACTGCGGTGGGCGCCGGGGCAGCAATAGCCACCGGGCCGAGGACGCCGTCGATGGTGTGGACGATGCCGTTGTCGGCACGTTGGTTGGTGCGCACCAGTTCGGCAACGCCGTTGATCGAGGTGCCGGCGAAGACAAGCTTCTTGCCGTCAACAGTTGTCAGCTCGCCGAGGTCGGCGATGTCAGAGGCTGTGTACTCACCTTCGACCACGTGGTAGCCAAGGCGATCCGTGTAGTCCGTGTCGCCGTCGAAGGCCGCGCCAACGGGAGCGAAGACCGTGTACGGGCCAGCATCAGCGTCGAACAGGTCGGCGTCTGTATCAGCCAGATAGTCGTCTGCGCTTCGCAGATCGGAACTGCCCGCCAGGATGTCCCCAACGGTGTCACCGTCCACTGCTGCACCTTGTTCAATGCCGAGAGTCGCTGCGACATCGTCGGCGGCGGAGCACTGGCTCAGGCCGAACCAGAGGAATCCCAGGATTCCCGCCATCAACAAACCGAGCCAGATGATCTGGTTGTCGGCTGACTGGCCCCATTCAGGTACCAGCTTCTCCTCGTCTTCGTAAGACGATGTTTCGTATGAACTCATAATCCCTCAGTTCCGTTGATAGGGCTTTCGAGGCAACGGAAACCTCGCCCGTCCAGACGTCCCAGCTACAAGAAAAGTCGCGTTGACAACGACGAAAGCGTTGGGCGCGACAGTTCATGCAAAGCTCGGGACAATGGAAAAAACCGTTGACTGTGCCTATGACCATAACTGTGAGCTGTGCGAAGCAGCCCGATTCACCCATTGGTACGCAGAAGATGAGGTCTGTTGGGTTGCGGACTGCGAAGTCTGTCTGGTTCCGATGGTCGTCTGGAAACCGCACGGCACCGCGCCCGGCGACGAGGCCGTCGCTCACATGCACGACATGCTCGCGCAAGCCGCAGATCGCCGATTTGGCCAGGGCGAGTGGTACCTCGACACCACGATGCGACAGATCCCGGAGCATTTCCATGCCCACGCCCGTGACGAGCATTGGCATCGCCATCGGCACCAAAGGCCCCTGTCACGCTTCAGCGGGGTGGGCACCAAGCGCATCGAGCGTTAATCCACAGTCGCGCAGAAATTGGCGCGAACAACGTTCGGCCAGTCAACTCCCGTTCACCGTCGTGCCGCCGCTTACCCGACGCGGTTGCCTACGCTCTTCCTGTCAGCTCGAACAGCGCAGCGGCGCATCTCGGATTTGTAGCCATGAGGCGACGGTCCGGCCTGAGTTATCACGCTGCCAGCACAGGAGTCGATATGGGCGAGAATTTCAAGACGGCTGGACGAACGCAACTGCGTTCTTCCCTGCACCTGGGCTTCGCCACCACGCTGGCTGCGGTCGGGGTACTTGTTGGCGCGTGCGGTTCGGCAACATCTGCCGATGTTGTTCAGGGCGTCGCCGCACACTCGATGACAGCTGCCACGACCACGCCGACGCCAATCACGACAGCCGTTGCCACCGTGGCAACCTCAAAGCCTGAGTTGCCTCCGGCCCGCTCCGAAGATGGCGATCCAATCACTGACAACATCGTGATGAGTGAAGCGCTCGGGTTGGTGGATGTCTGTTCTCTGTACGAAGACCCCTCTCGGTTGAGTGAGCTCCTCGGCGAATTCTGGACCATGACCAACGGCATCCCGGTTGATCAGAAGTGCCTGTGGGTCAGCTCCAAGGACAGTGAGTCTTCCGCCGTGGTCTCCATCGAGATTCTGGCCGCTGACGAGAGCGACAATGGCGCAGGCATCGTCGGACCGGACTCGATCGGCACAGGACTTGCAGTTTCTGTACACGGCACGGAGTACACGGTCAACGTCGTGACCGACGAGGTCGATGCTGCTCTTGCGGACCTCAACGTCCGCGAGGCGGAGGAACGGATCGTCGCGGACATCGTCGCCCGAGCCGGCAGCTGAAGCGGCGTTCGATTGACTGGGTCACGCAGCCCGATCAGTCATCCTTGAGAGCGACAGCGTTGGGCGTGACGTTCATCTTTGGTTCGTATTCCTGGGCAACGGCTCCGCTCCGCTCGCCCCGCACCGTGGCTCGAAGCTGAGAGCGACACGCAGCGCAGGGACCGTAGAACTCTTCCTGAACCTCGCTCTGACACCGAGGGCACGTGAAAGAAGCAGTGCCGGCGGTACCGACGTCCGCGCTGCCCCGGCCACTCATGCCGGACCAGCCAGGGACGTGGCGATGGCATTCACTGCATCCTCGTCGTGGTGATGCCAGTCGCTGTGACCATTGCACCAGTAGAAGTGCCATGGTTCGCAGCTGCTCGGCGGAGCCGGGACATACTCTCGGGCTGCGCTGGTCGGCTCCCCCGAGGCAGGCGCCAGATCCTGGGCTTCGGGCCCTCGTTGAGAGGCTCGACGCTGCGACCGATTCGACTTGCGCTTGGGAGGAATGTCCATGTCCAGAAAACTAGTGCGAGCCCGAAGACAACGGTGCGTATCGCAGAACGAATCCCCTACGATCTGCGACGCACGCGGGAGTCCACTGACGCTACCGGGGAGTAGTGTGTCGCCATGACTGCTCCCGCCCCAGATCTCCCGAACCCCATCAAACGCGAGTTCTGGCTTCGCGATGCGTCCGTTATTGATGCCGACCTCGCCACGCTTCGGGCCATCCCGCCGGCACTGCTCGACGAGGAGCCGCCCGACGAGGGCTCCATGCTGCCACCGGCGCGGCCTGCCTGGGTTGTCACGCGCCACTCCGACATTGTGGAGATGTCAAAGAACCCGCAGGTCTTCTCCTCAGCTGACGGTGTCACCGTGTTGGACAGTCCACCGGAGTTCAACGAGTTCTTCAGTTCCATGATTGCGATGGACGATCCGCGACATGCCCGTCTTCGCAAATTGGTTTCGGCCGGTTTCACGCCGCGCATGGTGAAGCAACTCGATTCCAGCATTGACACCCTGGCCAAACAGATTGTGGACGACGTGATCGACAGGGGCGAGGTTGATTTCGTTGTCGATGTGGCCGCCCAACTGCCACTGCGCATTGTCTGCGAGCTGATGGGCATTCCCGAATCGCACTACGAGTTCGTGTTCGATCAGACCAACGTGATCCTCGGAGTGGGAGACCCGGAGTACGCCCCAGAGGACACCGATGTCTTCACCGCCCTCCTCACCGCTGGCGGCAATCTGGCTGAACTGATGAACGACGTTGCCACATCAAAGAAGGGCGGCGACGGCACCGACCTCACGTCCATCCTGATGAATGCGGAACTCGAGGAAGACGAACTCACTCTGGCCGACATTGCGTCTTTCTTCATTCTGCTTGTCGTGGCTGGGAACGAAACCACCCGCAACAGCATCAGCTGGGGCTTGAAGTACCTGACCGAGAATCCAGAGCAGAAAGCCCTGTGGCTCAACGACATCGACGGGGTGACCCGCACTGCCGTGGAAGAGATCGTCCGTCTTGCCAGTCCCGTTGCCTACATGCGGCGATCAGTGACCGAAGACGTGGACCTCGGCGGCACCTCGATGAAGAAGGGCGACAAGGCGCTGATGTTCTACATCGCTGCCAACCGGGAACCGGAACTGTTCGAAGATCCGCTGGCATTCAAGGTGTTGCGCGATCCGAACCCGCACATCGGCTTCGGCGGACCGGGGCCGCACTTCTGCCTTGGCGCCCACCTCGCTCGCCGTCAGATCGGCGCCATGTACCGCCAACTCCTCACCCGGATACCGGACATTCACATGTCCGGACCACCCGACCTTCTGGCCGCGAGCTTCATCCACGGGATCAAGCATCTACCCGCGACGTTCACACCCGGGTCCTGAAAATTTCTCGACCCGGAAAGTCACCGGGTCCCGAACATCGCGGGTCCTGCATCGCCACCACGTTCAGGCTCCATTGGCCCGATCGGTCATGGCCCGGAATTCAGTAATGGGCATCGGGCGGAAGAAGTAGAAGCCCTGTGCTTCGGTGCAGCCCATGTCACGCAGTGCGTCAGCCTGTTCCGCCGTCTCGACACCTTCGGCAATGACGCCGAGATCAAGTGCCCTGCACAGCTGAATCACGCCTTCAATGAGCGCCCTGCTGGCAGCGTCATCAAGAAACTCGGCGGTGAAGGAACGATCAATCTTGATCGAGTCGATAGGCAGAGTACGCACGTGCGACAACGACGAGTAGCCGGTACCGAAGTCGTCGAGAGCGACATGGACTCCCCAGCTTCGGAGTCGCTCGAGGTTGCGGGTTGTCGATGTGACGTCCTCGAGGACGGAACCTTCGGTCAGCTCGATCGACAGCATTTTCAGATCAAAACTGTGGACGGCGGCGAGTTCGGCAACGCGCTCAGGAAAGGCCGGGTCCCGCAGCTGGGAAGGGATCGAGTTGAGCGCGACCCGAAACGGCATGGGGAATCCGCGGAACGCCTGCATCGCCTCGGAAAGCATTCGATCATCCATCAAACCAACCAGGCCAACCTCTTCAGCGATCGGCATGAACTCGCCTGGTGAGATGACCGAGCCGTCTGGTCGGTTGATCCGCACCAGACATTCGCCACCGACGATCGTCTCGTCTGACAATCTGACCACCGGCTGGAAGTATGGATGAACGCGGCGTTCGTCGAGGGCTCGACGAAGGGCGGCCTCCCCTTCGAATCGGGCGCGGGTGGCCTGCTGGACTGCGTCGTCAAAGAGAACGATGTGACCTGTACCTTGCGCCTTGGCCCTGTTCACTGCGATGTCGGCAGCCCCGAGCAGGTCAGCGGAGGTGACTGCCGACGGTTCGGCACAGAAGGAAATGCCAACGGACATGTCGACGTAGAGCTTGTGTCGATTCACTACGAAGGGGTTCGCAACGACCGACTGCACGATGCGTGCCAGACGCATTGCTTCGAGACGGTCGGCGCTCTCAAGCAGGACCACAAACTCGTCACCACCGATGCGGGCAATCGTGACGTCACGCGAGACGGAGAGATTGCGAAGTCGCTTGCCGAACAGCCGCAGGAGTTCGTCGCCTGCGTCGTAGCCGAGTGACTCATTGATGACCCGAAATCGATCGAGGTCACAGAACAGCACGGCTGGTCGTCCGACTTCGATCGCCCGGTCGATCTTCTCAACGATAAGGCGGCGGTTGGCAAGCCCGGTCAGGCCGTCGGTGTTGGCTCGATGAGAGAGCGCCGCTTTCAGCATGCTCTCCTCGGTGACGTCACGGCCGACCAGCACGAAGACTTTTTCGGTTTCATCCCAGACAAGCGTGGTATCCACGATCATCTGACTGCCGTCACCCCGAATGACTCGACCTGTCCAGCGAGATTCACCCTCAGAGATCGCTGCCGCTGCGGCATTGCGTGCAGCTGCCCGATCGTCCTCATGAATGACTTCGCGCATTGTCGAATTGGAACCGACAGCGACAAGGCCAGCGGCAGCATTGTTGACCCGTCGCACTGCGCCGTTCGTATCGAACACGACAAACAGATCACCCGATACCGAGAGGAATCGATCACTCTGAACCAGACGGCGTTGACGTTCCGTCTCCTCGGTGATGTCGCGACCAATGCTGTAGCAGCGGTTGAGCTTCAGGTCCCACCGGAACATCCAGTGAATGGACTGCGTTGATCCGTCGGCCCGATGGGTCGTGACGCATCGCTGGCCTTCGCCATGAGCGATCAGGTCGGATTCAATTGCTGCACGGATCCGATTGACGGCCTCGTCCGCCTCGCCGCTGGGCGTTCCGATCTCATCCATCGCATGGCGGCCGTTGTTCACCGTGCTGAGATGACTCGGATGCGTCGAGCGAAGGTACGACCAGATTGTTTGACCAATCAGCTCTCTGCGAGATTGTCCAAGCACCCCTTCGGCGGAAGCGTTGACCTCCAGAATCCTGCCATCGAGGTCCGTGATGGTGAACACGAATGGACTGTCGTTGATGAATTCGTCCGGAATCGTATCAGCAACGACATCGTCGGGACCTGACCTGTTCGCAGAGCGATCCAATGGTGTTCTCGCCCGTCCCAGGGTCGCCAGTGGCGGCCCTTTGGTGCTGGAACTCCCTGTGCCCGACCGGTCCATACGCCATGTGGTCGGTCCTCGCATGCAAAAACTTGAGGGCTACCCCAAAAAGGGGGCCAGAGGACTGAGCAATGCCGGCCTTGGAGCGCTTGGGAGAGTCAGGGGGGAACATCGAAACAGCGTTCGATGTTTCCGGCAACGAGGTTGACGCATGAGCAGTTCGACTCAGAGCGACCCACCGAAAGACTCACTGCGCGCAGTTCAGACGCAGCTCTGGCGTCGAGGAACCAGCTCCCCGGATCAGGAGAACGTGAGCTGATCCTCGACGACATCAACGGTCACTGTCTGCCCTTCGAGCAGGTCTCCTTCGAGGAGCCGGATGGCCAGAGGATCAGCCAGCTCACGCTGGATGACCCGCTTGAGCGGTCGGGCACCGTAGGCAGGGTCGTAGCCAAGATCGGCAAGCTTGAGTCGGGCGGCAGCGGTCACGTCCAGCCGCATCTTCCGGTCAGCCATTCTCGTCTCCAATCCGGCAAGTTGAATATCGACAATCGAGACGAGATGCTCTTTGGTGAGCGAATCGAAGCGCACCATGTCGTCGACACGGTTGATGAACTCCGGCTTGAAGTAATCCGCCGGGTCCCCGGGAAGGTTGCTGGTCATGATCAGCACCACGTTGGTGAAGTCAACGGTGCGACCCTGACCATCGGTGAGACGTCCATCGTCAAGCAGTTGGAGCAGCACGTTGAAGACATCGCTGTGCGCCTTCTCCACCTCGTCGAGAAGCACGACAGAGTAGGGACGGCGGCGCACGGACTCGGTGAGCTGCCCGCCTTCGTCGTAACCGACGTACCCGGGAGGGGCGCCGATGAGCCGGCTCACGGAGTGCTTCTCCATGTACTCGCTCATGTCGATGCGAACCATTGCGCGCTCGTCGTCAAAGAGAAAGTCCGCCAGCGACCGGGCCAGTTCGGTCTTGCCCACACCCGTGGGTCCAAGGAAGAGGAACGAGCCAATGGGACGGTTCGGGTCAGAGAGGCCGGCGCGGCTGCGGCGAATGGCACTGGCCACGGCGACAACGGCTGTCTCCTGGCCCACCACGCGTTCATGCAGAACTTCTTCAAGACGGACGAGCTTCTGCATCTCGCCTTCCATCAGACGAGATACCGGCACGCCGGTCCAGCGGCTGACAACTTCAGCCACGTCTTCCTCGTCCACCTCTTCTTTCAGCATCTTGCGATCTGCCTGCAACTCGTCGAGTCGCATGGTGGCGACTTCGGTCAGCTGTTCCAACTCGGGCATGGATCCGTAGCGAATCTCCGATGCGCCCGCCAGGTCACCGGCCCGCTCCTTGTTCTCGGCTTCCGCCCGAGCGAGATCCGACCGCTCTTTGAGTTCCTGGATTGCGAAAATCGCATCCTTTTCTCCCTGCCAGTGGGCCTGCATTCCAGCGAGCTCCTCACGCAGGTTCGCAAGCTCCTCGTCGATGGACTCCAGCCGTTCCACCGACGACGGATCGGTTTCCTTTTCGAGCGCAACCCGCTCAATTTCCAAACCACGAATTCGACGATCCACCTGATCAATCTCATCAGGGACAGAGTCGATCTCGATGCGCAACTTGCTGGCTGCCTCATCAATGAGGTCTATGGCCTTGTCTGGAAGGAAGCGACCAGATACGTAGCGGTCGGACAGGACGCTCGCCGCAACGAGCGCCGCATCCTGAATACGCACGCCGTGGTGCACTTCGTAGCGCTCTTTGAGGCCGCGCAGAATGGCGACGCTCGCCTCTACCGATGGCGGCTCAACGAGCACCTGTTGGAAGCGTCGTTCGAGCGCAGCGTCCTTCTCAACGTGCTTGCGGTACTCATCCAATGTGGTGGCACCAATCATGCGGAGCTGGCCACGGGCGAGCATCGGCTTGAGCATGTTGCCCGCATCCATCGCTCCCTCGGCGCCACCGGCACCGACCATGGTGTGGAGTTCGTCGATGAACGTGATGACCTGACCGTCCGCTTCGATGATCTCCTTGAGGACTGCCTGCAGACGCTCTTCAAACTCGCCGCGATACTTGGCGCCGGCAACCATCGACGAGAGATCCAGACTGACAAGCCTTTTGTTCTTGAGTCCTTCCGGCACATCGCCTTCAACGATGCGTCGGGCCAACCCTTCAACAATTGCGGTCTTGCCGACACCGGGCTCGCCGATGATGACCGGGTTGTTCTTGGTACGACGGCTCAACACCTGAATGGTGCGGCGAATCTCATCATCGCGCCCGATGACAGGGTCAAGCCTGCCCTGACGCGCATCATCGGTGAGATCACGTCCGTACTTCTCAAGCGCCTTGAACGTATCTTCTGGATTCTGACTGGTGACGCGGTGCGACCCTCGAACCTCGTTGATGGCATCGAGAAGCACCTTGCGCTCCACGCCAACGCGCTGGTTCATGGCGACGAGCAGATGTTCTGTGGACAGATACTCGTCGGTGAGATCCTTGCGCTCGTCGTCCGCCCGCTCCATGACCTGCTTGAATTCGCGGGTGAGCTGGGGCTCGTCGTTGCCGTAGGAACTCGGCAGCTTGTCAAGCGCATCCTTCACCTGATTGCGAAGGCTCAGCGGGGTGACGCCCACCTTCTGCAGCACGGGAAGAACAACGCCTTCAGCCTGACCGAGCAGGGCGGACAGCAGGTGGTCCGGTGTCATTTGCGGGTTGTTGCGAGCTTTGGTCAGCTCCACCGCAGCATTGAATGCCTCGGTGGTTCTCAGGGTCCAACGCTTTGGGTCCATGGCAGCCATGTAAATCTCCTCTTCTCAGTCTCTATCAGGCAGCGACGTTCAGCGCAGCCGGTTGGGGTGGTCAATCAAATCGGTAAGGGACGCAAGGGCTTCGAGCGCGGCCTTCTGGTCATTTGAAAGTTCTGTCGGGACCGCAATCTGCACCCGGACCAGGAGGTCACCGACGCGCCCGTCAGCGTGTTTAACGCCTCTGCCGGCCACCCGGAACGTGCGGCCTGTGGGCGTACCGGCAGGAACCTTGAGCGTGACGTTCTTCCCATCGAACGTGGGCACGGTGATCTTCGCCCCCAGTGCGGCTTCGGTGAACGCGATTGGTACATCCAACGTAAGGTCAGCACCATCGCGACCAAACTGGTCGTGAGAGCGAATGTCGAACTGCACAAGCAGGTCCCCATCGTCGGTGCGCACCAGCATGTGGGCTCCCTCGTTGATACCTGCAGGGACCGAGATTGGAACCGGCCCAGCGGGTGTGTGGACAGTGATGTCGACTCCCCGCAGCGCTTCAACGAAGTCCAGCGTGACCGTGGTGGTCATCCGGCTGGCGGGACCGCTGTGGAACGACCCGGCGTCACCGTCGTAACCGTCACCAAAGGGATTGTTGGCGCCGAACATTTGTGCAAGCAGGTCTTCCATGGACGCCGCCTGGGTGGGAGCGCCGGCACCAAACCCATTGGGGCCAGAGCGACCGGCCCCAGATCCGCTCGACCGGCGTGTGGAATCGCCTCCGGGAAACCCGGAGCCAACCATGGAACGGAACTGGTCGTACTCGGCGCGCTTGGCCTCGTCACCCAGGACGTCATAGGCGGCCGTCACGTGCTTGAAGCGCTCTTCGGCTTCGGCGTTGTCCGGATTCACATCGGGGTGGAGTTCCCGCGCCAGCGTCTTGTACGCCTTGGAGATCTCTTTGGCACTGGCGCTCTCAGCGACATCCAAGACCTCATAGAGGTTGGCGTTCATGTGCTGATCTTCATTTGCTGAGTGATTGTTCTTTGGCATGCGCGACTACTCCGCCTTTCTGACTGCTGGGACCTTTGCCCAGGAATGGTGCGAGCTATCAGCATCCAACGCTCAAGCTGGGCGAGTATTCCCGGTGCGGTTGCGTAGGGCGTCACACGAGAGACCACCCGGGCGTGGACACGGAGAAAACTGGCGCGACCGTGCATCCGTGGAGCTGACTTCCGGCGAATTGGAGGTACATCACTCCCCCGAATGAAACGATCAGGAACACACCATGAAGAGCTGGAAACTCGTATCTGCTTTCCTCCTTGCATTCACGCTGATGGCCACTGCCTGCAGTAGCGACATCATTGAAGAAGCCGTCGTGGTGGAAGAGGAATCTTCCTTCGACACCGTTGTCGACGTGGCTCTGAGCAACGATGACTTCAGCACTCTGGTTGCAGCGGTTACCGAAGCCGGCCTTGTTGAGACACTGCAGGGAGAGGGCCCGTTCACCGTCTTTGCCCCGACCAACGCTGCGTTCGAACAGGCCCTGAGCGATCTCGGCCTCACCGCCGATGAGCTTCTTGCAAGCGATGACCTCGCTGGAATTCTGACCTACCACGTGGTGCCGGCTCAAGTGCTCGCCGCTGACGCAATCGCAGCCGACGGAACCGAAGTTGCGACGGTCAATGGCGACACGATTGAAGTCTCGGTTGTGGATGGCAACGTCATGATCGATGGCGCAACCGTCACCACCGCCGACATTGTTGCTGGCAACGGCGTTGTCCACGTCATCGACTCGGTCATCCTCCCTGGCTGACCCAGCGAAGTAACCGCAGACCGACACAAGTCGACGAGCGCTGCATGGCAGTGCCCGTCGACTCGCGTTTTCGTGGTCTGGGTGGTGACGGTCACTACGCTTGCCCCATGAATGCCCTACCTGTGAATGAGCTGGAAGATGGCACCTCGCTCGCTCTTGACTGGACGAAGCTGGCCACCGTTGCAGAGACAGGTCAGGCTGTGGTGCCCGTGGTCCTGCAGGATGAGCCGTCCGGAGAGGTGCTGTTCATCGGATACGCCAACGAAGAGGCGCTGACCGCCACCCTCGCAGAGCGCATCGCGGTGCTGTGGTCAACGTCACGCAACGAACTCTGGCGTAAGGGCGCAACCTCGGGCGACGTGCTCGAACTGGTGGACGTGCGGGTGAACTGCGAACAGAACTCGCTCCTGTATCGGGTGCGGCGCAGCACCGGTGGAGCGTGCCACACGAAAGACCACGAAGGCGTGGCCCGACCCGGCTGCTACTACCGGACCCTGACGTCCATGAACAGCCTCGAATTCAACACGAGCCCCTGAGCTGCCAACGCTCAGCTGACGAGCAGCAGCACGATCGGCAGGGTCAGCACCGAGGCCAGAGTGGTGAGCACCACCGAGGCGGTGACGCGATCGGGCACCAGGTCATTCTCGATAGCCACCACTGCACAGAACACGGCGGGCGGCATGGCGGACTGGATGACCACCGCATCAAGGTTGTTGCCATCAAGGGACAGGGCGGCCGCAACCAATCCGGCCACGACCGGGGCCACCGCGAGCTTTGCCACCAGCGCGACGCCGAGATCGTTGGACCACAAGGGTCGTCCGCTCTTCACCAGTTGCAATCCGAGCGTGAACAACATGACGGGAATCAGCGCATCGGAGAGAAGGCCAATGGACCGGCCGGCAAGGAGCGGAACATCCAGGTTGAGCGCGTTGACCGCCAGCGCAACTCCTGCAGCCACGGTCATCGGCGCCGTGAGGCCTCGGACAAGCGCGGTCACCGGTGACGCTGAACGGGCCTGGGCCAGTGCAACGCCAAGGACCATGCCCGTCATGTTGATGGTGACCATCAGGACCGCCGCAACCTCCAGCGCTGATTCGCCAAGAGCGAACACGACGATGGCGAGGCCGGCGTTACCAACATTCCCATAGGCGGCAGTCATCGCGGTGGCCGCGCCGATGTCATAGGAGACGCCACTCGCCTTTGCCCAGACCAGGGCGACAGCCAGTGCGGCCGCCATGCCACAAAGCGCAGCAATGACCACCTTCACGACGACGGTTCGATCGATCTCTGCTTCGGCCAGCAGCGCAAACACGAACGCCGGGCCGAATACCCAGTACGCAAGCCTCGACAGTGAGCCGACGTCGATATCGAGGCGCGGACCAACAAGCGCACCAAGAGCGACAAGAAGCGCGACAGGCGCGAGGACATCGAAGAGAACGTTGGCAACAGACATGAGCTTTGGGTGCGGCTAGCGCGGCCGGTGTTCGGTGCCGGCGCCTGCGGTGACGAATACCACAGTCACCGGAGCCTCAGCATCAACGGTGTGCCACACGCCAGGCTGGTTGATGGCCACATCTCCGATGGCAAGGTCGGTGGTGATCACCTGACCGTCCTTCTCCTGATGGATGGTCATCACCCCGTCGGTGACAATGACCAACTCGGTACCCTTTGGATGCATTTCCCACACGTCCCAGGGTTGCGTGAACGTGCTCATGGTGACGAGGCGCCCCTCGATGCCGTCAGACATGTTGCGTTCGCCATACCCGCCGTACCACTCCATATCGCCGGTGTGTTCCGGCTGGGGAATCGACGTTGCTCCCAGACCAAGATGAATGGGAAATCGGCGAAGGTCGAAGGTGTTGGTCTCAGGAGCCGGATCAGCCATACCGCCAGTCTGACACGCAGTCCGGCTTTGGGAAAGAAGGCTCGTTGCGAGAAGCAGTGACGTTCGGCAAGCAGCCCAGGCGCCTTGATGAGAGCCTCACCCACACCGGAACGAGACCCGGGTCAGCTCAGTTCCGCAGAGGGACTCTGTGTCTTTGCAGAGGGGCTCTGTGTCTTTGCAGAGGAAGTCTGTGTTTTCTCATGCGCCGGAGCGCGTCTCGACGCTCGGGTAAAACGTTGCGTGCGCTGCGATCCCGCGCCTGCATCCTGTAACGCCTTCGACCACGCAGCCTCGAGTGCCGGATCGCTCCCAAGCCCAAGTTCAGCTCGCTTCGCACGCTGTTCTATCAACAGACTCAAGCGCTGGTAATCGGACGAAGCTTCGACCGGCTCCGCCGCTGCTCCCCCGGGCATGGATATGGAAAGCGCTCCGCCAGCCTGCTGCGGCCCGGCAACCTTCGTGTCCGAGACAGCTGGATGATGATGAAGCGCCCACTGCCCTATGCCCGGGACATCCAGGTGCAACGCTGATCGCCACGACACGACCTTCACCGTGTCCATCCGGGTACCCAGATCATGGACCTCCCGGGGCGAAAGATCCATCGCAATTGCCAGACGCTCGAACGGGACCAATCGCTCGCCGGACTCTTCGACAGCCGCTGCGATCTGACGAATCAGACTCTTCTCAAGCTCATCCAGCTTGTTCCATCGCGCCCGATACACGGATTGCATTTCGGCGCGAACACGAGACGTCGCCGCCTGCACGTGCGAGACGGTGACCACCTCCTCGGAACCAGCCGAATCCAGCATGTGTCTCGCCACCAGTTGCACAACATGAGGGTGTCCGTGCGAGAGACCCCACGCTTTGACGACAGCATCATCGGTGATGGTTCGCCCCTGGTATTCGAGCGGATGGCGAAGGGCCTGGCCGGTCTCGGCGCGCGTCAGGGGTTCCAGATGGTGCCAGGCGTAACGTTCAACGAAGGTGAACGACGACTGTGTGGTTGCTCCCTCAAGTTCAGGGAGACCGGCCATGACCAGGGCGACGTTTGGTGAATCCGCCGACACAGACTCAATCAGTCCGGTGATGCGTCGTAACTCTGACGGCAACGCGGCTTGGGCCTCGTCGATCACCACCAGCAGGCCATGTCCAGAGCGGGCGAGTTCTCTGGCAACCAGCTGCAACGTCTGTTCCGCGGCGATTGTCAGCGACTGCGAAGCCGCTGCGCGGATCGGATCAGTCTTGATCCCGGCCGTGACCACGCCGAGTTTCAGTGTCGCTGTCATCTCAGACACGGACGCCTTGAGGGCGGTCCGAGCCCGACGCCGGAACGGACGAACTTTGCGTGCGAGTTCGACGGTGTAGTGACCGAGATCGCCAAGCAGCGACTCGTCGTCGCCGCGCCTACCGCTCAGCAGAATGACCGAGTGGCCGCTGTCCTGAGCCACTCGGCGGAATGTGTTGAGCACCGCAGTCTTACCCAGACCCCGCGCCCCCACGATTCCATGATGGCGAGGCTGCCTGCCTGTTTCGATGTCCCGGAGAACAGCAGCCAGACTCGCCTCCACTTCACCACGCCCGGCCAAAACCATTGGGAGTTGCGAGGCGCCATCGACGTAGAGTGAACTTGGCGGCGTCGGCATGTCCTTCCTCAGAGCCGGGGCGCCGACGTGGACGCATCCAGATCCCGAAGCGTCGCGTGACGATCCAGGGCCTTACTGAGTCGATCAACGGCCTGAGTTCCGCACTCAACGCGCAGGATGGTCAGGAAGTGCTCAACAAAGGCCGTTCCATGGGCTGGTTCACCCGGGAACCGCAAGCCCATCGCAAGATGGGTGATCTCATGCGCTGCAATCCACAACACCAGCGCCGTTGGGTGAAACCGCAACAGGCGAAGCGACGGATAGGCGAAGGCGTGACCAGACGGAGCGGTCTCGTCCACATCAATCAACACGCCCTGCACATGCCAGCGCCGCGCCATGGTGCGAATGGCGTCCGGAGAGACGCCTCGGTCCGAATCATCGAAGCCGATCAGCGCATCCCGTTGCGAGTTGTAGAGAAGCGCATCATCTGCCTTCTGCGCCAGAAGCGGTGACGTCAATTGCGCTGAGGTCGGGGGCGCTGAGGTCGGGGGTGCTGAGGTCGGGGGCGCTGTTGTGAAGTGCGCTGACGCCAGGTTGGTAGCAGGCGATTCCGGGGAGTCATACACACACCACCCATGGGCATGAACCCCACACCACGTGCCCATCTACATGCCAGAATCGCGGGCGGGACGACACAGAAGGCAACCTTGACATTGCGAACATCGAGAGAATCAGCACCCGGCCCGGTGACCTGGTTCGCCTGGGCGTGGCCGATCGTGGTCTTCTTTCACCTGGCAGCCAACCCGGGACATCTGCGAATGCTCGACATCGTGGCACTCGTCCAAGTCCTCTGGCTGACCTCGGCCTGTGTGCTCGCCGTTTCCTCCCGTCGAGCCACCACGGGTGCGTTCGCGCTGCCTGTGATGTTCATCATGCATATCTGCGTGTACCTGATGAAGGTGCCATGGGTTGGCAACCACGAACTACTCATGCTGCTCGTCGAGTTCGCCGGTTCGCTGGCCGTGATCACCCGACGTCATCGATGGATGACCGATTGGGCCACTGCAACGCGAGCGCTACTCGTCGTGGCCTACACGGCGTTTGCTTTCTCCAAGCTCAACATGGATTTCTTCGACCGCACGGTCAGCTGTGCGGTGGTGTTCGCCGACGAACTTGGACTGCCGGTGCGGTCGTCTGTATCACTCAGCGCTGCCGTCATCGCCATGACCGTCGCAGCAGAAGTGTCGATTGCTGTGCTGTTGTGGTTCCCGAAAACGCGCCAACTCGCAGCGATCATCGGCCTCGTCTTCCACTGGCTCGTCGCCCTCGAACCGAAGGGACATGTCTTTGACTTCAGCGCCGTGCTCTTCGTGATGTTCGGACTGTGCATTCCGAGCGTTGAGCAGACGCTGCGGAGAGCGATGCGGATGTTGCCCTTCTCCTCGTCCGTACTCGCTGGAGCGACAATGCTGGTCCTGGCCGCCCAGATCCTTGTCACCGTGAATCAGTGGACATTCTGGGCGGTGGCGTGGCCGCTCTGGGTCCTGATCAGCACTGGATGGATAGGCGTGGTCCTGATTCACGTTCGCACCGACCGGGGGCATGGCATTCGCAGCGGCGATGCCCGAGCCGTCGATCGGCGCAGCGTTGCCTGGTGGGCGATGATCGTGCTCGCTGGGCTGAACGCTTTCAGCCCGTACGTCGGCATGAAGTCAGCAACATCGTTCAACATGTACTCGAACCTGCGAGTGACGCCCGGTCCATCGAATCACCTGATCATGCCCGACAACCTCGCCGTGATCGACTATCCCGACAGTGATCTCGTACGCGGCAGTGACAACCCCTTCATCCAAGCCGCAGCAATCATCGGGCTCCGTGTGCCCGAACCCAATGTGGCCATGTGGGCCGAACGCGTGGCGGGAAGTCCCCCGGTATCCGTGAGCCTGTCCACACTTGACGGCGACGAGTTCTCTGTATGGGCGGGAGAAGAGCCCGAGGGGCTACGCGAAGCAGTGGACGCGCCAGCGACAACGGCATCAACATCGCGATCGACATCCGGATCAACACTGACATCAACACTGGGGCCATCGACACTGGGGCAGCGACTTTTCGTCACCCGTTCCGTTACCCCGGACGGTCCCCAGCAGTGTCGTCGCGGATTCTGGCCATTCCTGTAGGTGATCAGCCGAGCTGTTCTGCAAGCCCGGATCGACGACGAGGCTTTCCCGCAGCCGGTGACGGGTCGGGCGAGACAACAACATCCACGTCAGTGATATCAACATCACTGATATCGGCTCCGCCGATCCTCGGCAGACCCTGATCTCCATCACGGTCAGCCCATCCCTGCAGCGATTTGAATCTGCGCTCGGAGTACCACGGAATGGCTGCCACGTGTGCGGGCGGTAGGGCGCCATGAATGAGCATGGACTCACCTTTGCGCATCGTGCGAATGACGTTGGTCGGAGCCACCGCGAGACGGGTGCCCTGCGTCTGCACCGATCCGTTGAAGATTGCCATCTTGTCTGAACTCTGCACGTTCGTGCGGACATCTTCTTCACCTGCCAGTTTGGACAGGTACTCAAGCGTCGAACTGTCCGAGATGCCGGGAAAGACCACCTTGGTGAGATGGTTGGTGATCACCGTGTCGGTTGCCTCGCCGTACAGAGTCTTCACCTGCGCCAGACTCTGCCAGACCGTGACCAGTTGGATCCCAAGTCCAGCCACAAGCGAAGCGAACTCGGGGAGACGAGCCAGAGGCATATTGGCTGCTTCATCGATAACGACGAGCAGCGGCGGGTCGATGGGTCCGTGCGCCATGGCATGAGCAAACGCCTGCTCAATGAGGTCGTTGATGATGCCGCCGTACACGGTGCTGAGGCGTTTGGCGTCTTGAGGAGCAGCCGTGACGTAGAGCGAGTTGTCGCCGGACAGCAACCAGTCAAGATCAACACTTCGACCCTGCGCTGACCGGGCCACGGCCGGGTTGAGCCACGGCTCCACCAGCGTGGTTGCGGTGACGTAAATGCTGGACGCGATTTTGGGGTCCTGACTCCACACGCCCTCGAGGGCAACGGCGGCGCGATCCGCGCCTTCGCGCACAGCGGCATCCGGACTGGCGAGCGCAAGCTCAAGCAGCGTCGCTACTTCACCATCGCTGTCCTCTTCAGGTCGGTCCTGCGTCATCACCCACCGAACCACTGACTCCATCTCAAGACCGGCGAACATGGCGACGAAGAGCAGGCCCTGCAGGAGTTGCTCGGCGAGATTGATCCACATCTCGTTCTTTGCGCCTCCGGAACCGGACCGCTCCGGGCCCGCATCGGCCAGGCCGCGCGCCGCCCTGGCTGCGCCGGTAGCCGACGAGGCGTCGCGCAGCGGTGACCACGGAACACGGAGACGTTCGTCCCACCCGTCCGGCGGGTTTGAGCCGCTGCGGTACATGTTCAGCAGTGTCTCCGTTGGGTCAAATACGCCGACCTCACCACAGCGACGACGATGTGCGAGCGTTGGTTCAACCAGGTCATCCTTCACGCTGCTGAGGACAACCGGACCCTCCCATGCGAGGATCCCAGCCAGCACGTTCACCGACTTGCCCGAGCGGCTTGGGCCGATCACGCACACCGCTCCTCGATCATTGCGTCGCGCTTCGCCGTTCTTTGACAGTTTCTGATTCGCCGTGCCGTCACGCCACTCGGTGGCCAGTAAATGACTCCGGCCTCTTCCCATTGTTCGGCCGAGTAGAAATCGGCCCGTGGGCGGCCACGGCGCCCAGAGAGGCTCAAGATCCCGATTGCTGGCCATATGCACTTCCGTCGCCGAGCCGAGACGCTCGCGCCGAGCGGTGCCCCAGGTCTTGCGAGACGTCAGCTTGACGATTGCGACCAGAACCGCAACAGAGGCCATGATCAATCCACCAACGATCATCCAGTACAGAAGCGGATCGCCAGCGATGCCCCACGCCGCGGTGATGTCGCTTCGATCGCCCGCCAGCGCCAGCAACCCTTCGATGGGGTGGCCCTCGAAGAGATCCAGCTGGTCGGTAAGCGCCGCGAGGATCCAGCCCGCCCCATACAGCACAGCCGCGCCCCATAACAGCGATGCAATGAGCGTCAGGAAAATGATTGCCCCACCCAGATCGTTGTCCTTCATGGAGATGCCTCCTGGATCCGGATGTCTCCACTCCGGGTTTCGTTGCCCGTGTTGTTACGCATTGCCTGGTTCGTATCGCAGAGCCGATGCTCGACGTCACCGTGAATTCGATGCTGCAGATGCGCTGCCACATCACCCAGCTTCCAAAAGGACTCGCCCCGCCCGAGACTGGCGATGCGGGTGATTTCCGCTGGCCCGTAGCCGAGCAACTCGGCGTACGCATCAAGATCTCGCCGAGTCTGACGGAACGTGACTCGGACCGCGGTGTCAGCGAGGAGACCTTGTGAGATCTTCGACGCAGCGCTGCCATCGTCGGATTGAGCAGCCAGGTCGCCCGGCTTGTGAAGTACGGCGATGTTGGCGCCGCCGTACGAACGCATGAGCTTCCAACAGTCCTGAAGGAAGGCGGCCAACGGTCCATGAGCCAGCATCTTCCACGACTCGTCGAAGACCTGAATCTTCTTGCGTCCACTCTTGCGGAGCATGAGCATCCGAAGCCAGGTTGTTGCTGCCACCCACACGAGGGGCAGCGCATTCGGGTCAGATGCGACCGAACTGATGTCGATGACGACGCCAGGCCCGAACGGATCGAGCCGGACATTGGACTGTCCGTCAAACATTCCTCCGAGCGGCCCGCTGACGAGGGACTCGACCACAAGCCTCAGCTCGCGGATCTCATGGCGCGCCTCGTCACGCGTCATTTCCAGTCGGTTGACTATCTCCTCCGGTGGACTCGCAAGTAGGCGAACCACATCGCTGAGAATCGGTTGCACGTTGCGACGCTCTCCAAGACAAACAATGACGCTGTGCAGAAATGCTCCTTCCAGAACGCTCATGGGACGGTGCCTGGGTAGCGACATTTCAATCAGGGCTTTACATGCAGCGAACCGGGAGCGTGCGATGTCCTGGTCATCACCCACCTCACCAATCACCTCAAGCGGATTCACCCGGGTGGTTCCGCCGGGCGCGAGCTTGATGCATTCGAGCCCGACGAGATTGGCCAACTCCTCGTATTCACCTTTGACGTCGCAGATCGTGGTGAAGCGTTCAGAGCCGAACACCGCGGCACTGCGATAGAGGAGCGTCTTGATGAGAGCGGACTTCCCATAGCCGGGTTGACCGAGCACCATCATGTTGGTGTTGGTGACCCCCACCCTGGTCATCTCTTCGAGCGCAAAGAACGGGTCATAGATGAAACTTCCGCCACCACCAAGCGCATCCAGTCCGAGGAACACCCCACGGTGACCGAAGCCCCCGTGAACGCCGAGCGGATAGAGGCTGCAGGCATGCGCCGTGGTTGCCCGATGCCGCACAGTGTTGAGCCGCGGCGGAATGCGCATCACCGAAGACCTCGTGAACCTGGACTCGGCATCGTTCTCAGGCGGATCGTCGGGCTGCAGTTCCGACCCAGGACCACCACGCGCCCAACCCGGTAACGAGACCTTTGGGGCCTTTGGGGCCTTTGCTGCCTCTGGCGTGCCGCTGGTGCGCCTGTTTTTCTGGACGTGTTTCTTCTTGAGTGCGCGCCAGCTCACCTGATCGTCCGACACATCGGGGAGCTCAGCGACCATGGCGGCCGTCTTCTGTTCTGCAAGTTTCATGGGGTCCTCAATCGGGTCAGAATCACTGGCGGATCAGAGTGATCGGTGGGTCAGAGTTGAAGTGTTGGTGATGCCGCACCGAGCGACAGTGGCAGGCTGGCGCCCCAGGCAAGTTCGTGCTCGCCGTCGCACGGCGACAGCACCAGGCCGACAGATCCTGCTGAGGCTTCCCACTCCTCGCAGGCCGAGACGAGGCCAGCGACAGAGGTGGCGGAGACGGTCACCACTGACCAGTAGCGAACCTCGCCGAACCCGGACACGAGTTCTTCCTCGCGTTGCAATACGTCTTCGCGGGCGCGCTCAGCCGCATAGGTGACGCGCTTGCCGCTCTCGGAACGCACCGTGGTGTCGGCATCGAGCTTGGCGAGCGCCCGCTCGACCTGGCGCTGTGACTTCACCGGGTTCACCGGCTCAAACACAACGGCCATGGTTCGGGCAGACTCAGGGCGAGCGAGCAGGCGGACCAGCCAGTCACCATGTTGAGCGGTGCGCGGCCACTCCGTGATGCGGTACGAACGGTGGTAGGTCCCGTCGGTACACATCCAGTTGAACGACTCATCAAGTTCCATCGGTCCCATGCGGGTGGACGCACCGATTCGGTCGCTGAGGCGGCCCGCCTGAGGGGCCAGCCCGAGTGCGGTGGACGGGTCGATCGCTTCTGTCAGCACCTGGCGAATGCCGTCAGCATCAAGCCAGCGTGTGACTTCAATCCCGGAGTCAGCCAGGCGACGAGCAAAGACGGACAGCGACTTGTCCAGGGCAGCGATCATGCGCTCCTCACTGCTGCGACCTCGAGCACCGAAGGCAACCCTGCCACCCTTTTCGACCTGTGTCTGGCCCACCACAACCGTGAGGTAGACCGAATGGCGAGTGGTGGACGCACCGACCTCATCAACGAGAGCCAGGTAGGCCCGCCGATGGGCAGCGTCCACCTGGCTGCCAACATCGCGCAGGAAGCGACGATGCGAGTCAAGCGACTGACGGAAGGCCACCTCGTGCCACGAGGCACGCACGACTGGCGTGCCTTCCTGCACGAAGACGCCTATGGCCCGACCGAAGTCGGCGAGAAGGCCGTCCTGTTCCCGGGCTTCGAGTAACTCGAAGTCACGACCATGCACTTCGATCACCGCAGCAGCGGTCCGGTTGTCGTTGTCCCAGATGACCGCTGCGGTTCCCGTGCCCAGCAGTTCGTCTTTGACCGTGAGAGATTTGAAGACCCGGGGACGTTCGCCGTCAACGCCGTCCCACGGTGCATCCGTCCACCAGTGTGTGTTGCTGCGTCGGCGTGCCCACCGCAGCAGAACGGGAATCCAATCGCTCACCCACCGGCCCTGATAGCGAGCCTTCGCAAACCCGGCCGCAAGCATGACGGGTACGACGGTGAGAAGAAAGCCAATCCCTGCGAGGCGCATCAGGACCATGGCAAACATCCCGAGACCGACGATGATCGTCTGCTTCATGGTCAGTCCCAGCAGGACCCCACTCTTGTCATTTTGGCCCAGGTAGTACAGGGCTCCGTCATCAGCACTCATCAGGCTTTGCCCGCTGAGGTGGCCCGAGCGACCCTTTGGACACTCCGGCGCTGCTCGTGCTTCGCTGCGCCTTTCTGCATCGCTCGACCAACCGGCGCCTGGATCCCAGGATCTCCAATTCCATCTGGGAGCACGCTGGCAATGAAGGCCGGCATGATCAGCGACATGACCATGACGGCCAGGCCGGAGAGGAGCTGCACGATCATGGTGCCAACTGCCTCCGCCTCATCCGTTGCATAGGTCTCCTGAGCGACAGCGAGTTCCTCCTCCATCGGCGCTGGCTGCGTGGACGGTTCCGACGGGGGCGGCGCGGCCGCAAACGTATTGCCCACACCAGTTGTGGCGAGGATGGCCGACGACCCGAGTATCAACCCAACCATGATCACGAACTTCAGAAGCACCAGCGCGATCACCTTGTTGATGAACTTGCCGACAGCCTTTGCGTGTGGGGTGAGGAGAAGCAGAGCAACGACCGGAGCGAACAGCAGCACCAACATCAGCGCTGCGTCGCGCACAAACAGCACCAACAGAATGCCGATGCCGGCGAGCATCATCAGCAACGAAATGACGAGGATCAGGACCGCGGAGAAAGCATCTCCGTCAGGCGCGACCTGACCCAGTTGCCCGTACGCGTCGAACAGGTTTGTCGCGTTCGTTCCGGTTGCTCCGAGCAACAGGAAGGACTCGAACTCTGCGGTCAGGTCCAGCAGCATCTGTGTCCCCTGAAGGCAGAAGAACGTGAGGAACATCCACTTGATCATCTGAATGGACATGCGCTTCAGGACCACCCAGCCTTTGCGCGACCAGGCCGCAGACACGATGCCCCAGGTGAGCGCGAGGACAGCAAGCGAGACACCGATGACCTGCATGGGGGCGAAAGCTCTATCGATGTACCAGTCGGCGCCGATACCGCTTCCTTCGAGTCCGGACATGGCCTTGCCGATCATCGTCATGACCCACGCGACGCCGGTAAGCATGTTGAGCACAAATCCTCTGATCGCACCCTGTACGCCTTCAAGAACCTTGTCGCCGGCCCACCCCGAAACGGCAGACCAGCCAAATTGCAGAACATCCCCGAATCCGCTCCAGATGGTCATGATTGATCTCTTTGAACAAATGCGCGGGTGGTCTCGAAAATCGGATCACCGAGACGACCATGGCCGTCGAGTTCATCGTTGAGATCATCGGCGGCGGTGGCGGTTTGGCGTGAATCAATTCGTGCGGTCGGACCGGGGTCTATCTTCCACTTTGTGACCTGCCAGCGATTGTCTGACCAGGTGAGATCCACGGTGTGGATACTCCACGTGGACACGGGATCGGTGATGGAGACCCGAGCGAAGATCTGCACCTCCCAGACCTCGACTCGCGCAGAGTTGGCGGTGTGCGTCACAACTTCGGCGGTCAGGGGCACCGTCACGAACCAGGTGCGTTCCAGGTCCGGGTGTTCGAGGAGCGCCTGTCGCATGGGGGCAAGGCCCTCATGAAGCAGTTGCTTCTCCAGGTTGAGGTAGTCACCGTCAGCGATGACGTGGCGAAGCGAGGCTTCGAGCGCATCGTTGGGGGCATACAGCCAGTCGTCGCGCATACCAACGAAACCAGTGGCAGCGACGACCGGATCAGTGAGGTCCAGCCCGACGAGGACAGGTCCGCCGACCGCTGCTTGCGGAGTGTCCGACTCCAGTGTTGCTGGAGTTGTCAACTCGGTGGGCGCAGACTCACCGGGTACGGGCTTCGCGGGCGCAGACTCCACAGAAACAGACGGAACGGACGCGTTCGGTAGCGGCAGATGACCACGATCCGGCCCCCCGCAACCAGCTGCCAGAAGGGCTGCTCCGAGAAGAAGCAGTCCTGGAAGGAATGCTCGGGCCACGAGCCGCGCGACCGGAGTTCCAAGGTGGCGGGTGCGCATCACGAGCCTCCCGTCCCTTCCCGCTCAGACCGTTCCGCTGGCGCCGGCGGAGAAGAACAGGTTGATCAGCATGCCAATCGAGCCCAGACACAGCGCGGCTCCACACATGACGACCAACACCTTCTGACCAGATGCCTGACGGCCGCCGTTGTTTCCGACGACACCCCAGATCCAGAAGGCGACGCCGGTGACGCCGCCGAGCGCAAGAGAGATAAGTGCGTACTGGCCGGCCCAATTCAGAACGTTCTGGAGAATTGCCTCTCCAGGTAGGCCATCCTTGGTCGGTTTGATATTAACCGACTGTGCCGAGGCCGCCGTTGCTGAGGCGCCAATGCCAAGCGCAGCAGCGGCGAGCACCGTCGTCAGCCGAGCTGCTGCTGAAGGCGCAGCGGTTGCCTTGGTCCTCGCAGCGGCCAGGGTCTTCGTGCCAACGATCTTCTTCGTGCCAACGGTCTTCATTGTGTTCTCCTTGGTGGGTCCCTTGAGCGCACCGGTTGGCGGGCCCGTACATTCCCAATGGGCGCCTCGGGCGGGAAAGGTGCCCGTCTGCTCAGACTTCCTTCTTCTGCGCACGCAGGACTTCGTGCCGCTGCTCTACAGGTCCGCGTTCGAGAAGATCTGCACGATCTCCGGGACCAGGCCGAGCGCGAGCGCGCTGCCGCACATAAGGACGAGTGTCATCTGGCCGAAGGACTGGCGACTCGGGTTGGCTCCCACTGCACCCCAGACCCACGCGCCGACGCCGACGACACCCCCGAGCGCCAGTGACATCAGCGCATACTGCTGCGCCCACGCAATCCAAATCTCGAGCGTCTCAAAACGCGGCGGCTCCTCGAAGCCGGCGCGCTGTGCCACAACCGTGCTGAATGTTCTCATGGGGCTACTCCCTGGTAGAGGTGCACCTACGGGGGTGCACTCCATTCCCATGGGCATTTGGTCCTGTGGACCTGCCCGCCGGATCAGCCTCCTGCGGCTGCCTGGGCAGCGAGCTTGGTGTCGCGTACCTTTTCGGCTTCAAACTCGTGTTCCAGCTCTTGAAGCGCCGCCGACGCCGAGACTGTCGACCGTAACTCGGGGCCGAGAGCCAAACCCGACTGTTCAACCCAGGGAGAGCCAAGACGCGTGCTCAACGGGCCCACCGGGTTGGGCCCGGCGACCGCTGCTGGGCCAATCCAGACAGTACCGTCGGCGATCGCATTGTGGGAGGCCACGCCCCCGCCCCACACGGCCAACGCACCGCCCGGCGTTGCCCAGATTGCACTGGCAACAACAGACACGTGACCCCAGGATTCGATGGCTGCACCCTGTTGGACATCACCAATGAGCGTCTTCCTGATATTCGCCGACGACCCGGCATCCACAACAACAGACGATGCGCCGGTATCCCCCAGCACCACATCCCTCATCGACACCTCCCCAAACGTGGAGCTGTGGATCGCAACGCCAAGAGTACCCACCACCGACGATGACGTGATCTGTGCAGATCCGCCGATGATCACAAAACCCTGTGAGACGTTCGATACTGAAACATTGTTGGCCTGGAGCGTTGCCTGCTGGCTGGTCACAGCTGCGCCGGTGATGTCGAATATTTCGATGCCATCCAGGGTCACCTGAGAGTTCAGAAGCTCGATGCCCGTCTGAACAACTTCGACGTTTCGGATGACGACACCGCTGGAGCCGGAGATGGAGATGGCCGGTGCGCCCGACGTCGACGTGAACCGAGCGGTTCCCGATGGCGGACCGAGCAGGGTGACCCCGTGTCGGTTTGTGATGTGTACAGACCCGTACTCGGTGGCTTGAAGCTGTATTGACGATCCGAAAACGGCGGCACCGATCGCCGCCTGCAGATCGGACGGACCAACGGACCCCGGAGGACCAACCTGACCGTCGGGGTCGTGATGACTGATAACCGGTTGTTGGGGCGCCGGGAGTTGCACCAGCGAAACCGTGGATATTGCCGCTGGCAGCGAGGGCGCCGCTGCACCAGTTGACGTCGACCCGGCGGACGCCGTGACCGCAGCAGGTTGACCAGGGATCACACCGTCGCTGGCGATGTAGGAGTTCGGGCCGTCAAACACAAACCCGGGTATCGAAATGCTGACAGGCTGCGATGATTCATTGGACCCCAGGGTCGATCCGGGAGTCGGCGTGGCGGTTGGTGGCACGCCTGGGGATTGTGTGGATGCCGCGTAGAACCCGACGTGAAGATGGTCCTGATGATTGGCGTCCGTGAACCCGTACCCCGGCCACGGCGATCCGAGTTCCTGGGGTCGATCGCCCGCGTAGTGATTCCACATCCAGTTCGTCATCTCCAGAGCCGCCTGGTTGCCGGGACGGACAAGTTTCCCGTTGACCGATCCGATGTCTGCGGCCCGACCCTCCCAGTGATTGGAGACTTTGCATCCAGCTGCGTAGCCGCCACCGACGCACTTCGCGTGGTTGGTGATGAAGTAGCCGACGCAGAACGACCACTGCTCCGCTGCGGTGTTCAGTACCTGCACAAGCCGCGGGTCGATACGCCCTGCCACCAGGTCCTCAAGCGCCGCTTCACGCATGCAGACCTGCCCGCTCTCCACGTGTGCGACGAGTTCCTTCGCTTCCGCAGATGCGACTCCACCACCGGCTCGATAGCGCGCTGCCCAATAGAGCACCTCTTCCACGTACACCGCGGAGTTGTTGTAACGCCGGATGGACCGTTCAACATCAACGTTTATGCCGTCGCAGAGATATGCGGCAGCGCCCCGGGCCGCGTCATGGATGTTGTGGGGGTCCATCTCGCCGTCGCCGTTGCCATCGCGTGACACGCCATTCCACGTGCCGGGGAGAAACTGCATCGGCCCAATTGCCTGGAGGAACGGTCCACGCAAACCGTAGCTACCGACAAAGCCTCCGGCCATCATGACCGTGGTGTTCCCACCAACGCCCGACCCGTCAAGGGCGGGCCCGAACAGCGCTGGCCTCACCCATCCCTCGTCATCGATCTCGCGCCCGTAGAGCGATCCGTGATGACTTTCGACTTTCCCGAGGCCGGCGAGGATTGCCCAGTCCAGGCCTTCGCACTCCTCGGCACCGTTCTGGTAGGCCTCCAGTGCAATGGCAGAAATCTCCGCGGTGGCCAGATCCGACGGCTGGATGGCGGCATGTTCGCCGCCCACGACAAGACCGATGGACGAGACGATGATCAGCCCAAGGACACTCCCGATGATCCCGACCTTGGCCGTCGCAATACCAGCGACAGCCACCGCCTTGGAACTGGCAGCCTTTATGGCCGACATCGCCACCTTCGTGGATGCGGAGGTTGCACCTTGCATGCTCACCCCATGGGCGGCGGGACCAACCGATGTGCCGCTCGTGATGACAACCGGGATCAACACTTGCGGGAGCGGTGACGGCTCCCGCTATCCGGTGGCGCGGTAGTCGCTGTCTGGGTCGTCGTCGGATTCTTGTTGCGGGCCAGCTTCTCGGCGGGGTGCTTCTCGGCGCTGTGGCTTTCTTCGTGCAGGCAGCTGGCGGTCGCGCCAGGCGGTGTTTCCGGCGGTGTTGGTTTTGGCGTGGTTGTCGGCCGTGCATTGGTTTTGCCCGTTCGAGAACCGGGTTTGCCCGCCGTGGCTGTGCGGTTCGGTGTGATCGGCCTGTATCCATCGATGCGGCGCGTCACATCCGTGTGTTTCGCAAGCGCCTCTTGCCTGGACGTGGAGAGCGTTGCGCATCCATTGCGGAAACGTTCGGGCGTTCACAGAGACGTCGATCAGGCGGCTTTTGGCGTTGAGGATGTGACGCCGGAACGTGGCCACCCCGAGAATCGGGAGGACGTGTTTCGGGTGAATGGGGGTGCCGTCGATCAGTTCGCAGCGGCCATCAACATCGTTCCATTTCACGGGTGCAGGATCGCCGGTTTCGATAGCGGCTTCCTCAAGCAGGTACTCGGCGACGGTCTCAGACATCACGATGTTGATCAACGGCGCCGGATGTGAACCATCGGCACGCGCTGCGCCTTTGGTGACGAGGTTGATGAGCGCCTCGGCGCGACGTTCACCCTCCGGCCGCTGAATGCCACAGTCTTTGTCGACAATGGCGAGCTGCTGGGCGCTGCGATCAACCGCGGTCCGGAGCGCCTGTCCGGTGAGCGCATCGAATTCGCCGCTGATGAGAACCCGGCCGCCCTGACCAACGCGACAATCTGGCCGACAGAACGCATACCTGCACGCTTCGGCGCGCCCGACGCATCCAACTGTCCGGCGTACTGAGCCATCAGCGCGTCGAAGCGGTTCTGCACCGAAACAACATCGCTCACAACCGACCCCAGCGTCTCCGGATCAGCCACAAACCCCAGTACCTGTGACACGTCTGCAATCGCCGCGTCGAGCCTTCCGAACGCGTCCGACAGCGAACTGTGCGCAGCGGCGAAGGCGCCCGAAGTCATACTTGCAAGCTACACGAACGTATGTTCGTTTACCAGTGGAAAACCCTGTGGAAATCATGGGAGTTCAGATCAAAGCGATGCGCGAGGCCCAACAGCAGGTTGACCGGCCCTGCATGCTCAAACCGTCCTGCTTGTAACGGTGTGTCTGACACTGCGTGGAAGCAGAGCGCAATCAGCCGAGGCGCAGGGTTTCCAGCGGTTCGAGGCGAGCGGCGCGGACAGAGGGGTACAGACCGAAGAGGACGGCGACGGCCATGGCCAGGAAGACCCACAGGAAGGAACTGCCCCAATCCACCACGGGGATCCATCCCTGGAAATCCGACACGGCATAGATGACACCAGCGCCGATGAGCACGCCCGCAACGCCGCCGATGAAGCCAACCGCCATGGCTTCCAACATGAACTGGAAGCCAATGCGGGAACGACTGTGGCCCAGAGCGCGACGAATGCCGATCTCGCTGGATCTCTGGATGACCGAGATCGACATGACGTTCGCGATGCCCACACCACCCACGACAAGCGCGAGGGCACCCATCATGACCACGATGTTGCGCAGCGTCTTGTCGGTCTCTGCGTCTGCCTCCAGCAGATCTGAGGGCACATCGACGGCCGTCTCATAGTCCCCGCCGAGAGAGATGGCGTTCGCCAGGCCATCGACGGTTCGCTGCGTTTCACCGTCCACCGTTCGGACATAGAGAATGGACGGTTCGGGCGCGTTGTCGAACTCTTCCTCGGCAACTCCCTGGGGGAGAAACACCGCGTTGTCGAAAGTGTCCGGGTCAAATGCGAATCGATCGAGCACGCCCACCACAGCGAAGGGAAGATTGTTGACAAGGATGGTTCGCAGCTCAATGGCGTCGCGTTCCGGATCGGGCGGCAACATCTCAAATCGGTCGGCCAGGCTGGGTCCCACCACAACGCTTCGAATGTTGCGGGTGGTGTCCCAGTCGTTCACCCAACGTCCGTACTTCATCTCGACGTTGATCACGTCAAGCAGTCCGGGTTCCACGACGAGGACGGGAATTGGCACCGTACGGAACTCGTCCTCGGCTGCGGCATGTGGACGAACAGCCATGCCACTCATCTGGGTGATGCCGCTGACGCCCTCCACGGTCTCAAGCGCCAACACGCGTTCGTTCACGTCCTCAGGGAAACGAGGGTCCTGCACAGCGCCGAAGGACCCGCCAGCCTCGGCGATCACGAGGGTGGTTCCGAGCTCAGCCAGGCGAGCCTTGAGTGCGCCCTTCGAGCTGTTCGTGAGTCCAACTGCAGCCACGATGGAGCTCACGCCCAGCAGCGGGCCGAGCACGATCAGGAGGGTCCGGATCTTGCGGGATGTGAGACCCGCCGCCACCACACCGAAGAGCTCGCGCCAACCCCTCATGCGTCCGCTCCCGGCGTCGTCTCGTCCGCCTCGCGAGCGGTTGGTCGCTTCGGTGGGATCTGGGCGACGTCAGCCTCGATTTCACCATCGCGCATGGACACTCGTCGGTGGGCGCGATCTGCCACTTCGAGATCGTGTGTCACCAGCACGATGGCTCGCTCCGGTGACACGAGCGACTCAAAGATTTCCATGACGTTTGCGGCGTTCTTCGTGTCCAACGCTCCGGTTGGCTCGTCGGCAAGGATCATCAGCGGCTCGGTGACGATTGCCCTGGCCAGGGCCACTCGTTGCTGCTCGCCGCCGGAAAGCTGAACGGGACGATGAGCGCCACGCTTCGACAAACCCACCTTGTCCATGGCTTCCGCAGCCCGGTTGCGGCGTTCCGAGGCACTCATGCCGCGATACAACAGCGCGGTCTCAACGTTCTTCTGCGCCGTGAGGTGCGGGATGAGGTGGAACTGCTGAAAGACAAAGCCAATAGTGTCACCTCGCAGCCGGGAACGGTCGCCGTCTTCGAGCGACGCGACATTCTGGTCCTGCACCCGAACAATGCCTTCACTGGCGAGATCCAGGCAGCCGAGGAGTCCGAGCATGGTGGACTTGCCGCTGCCGGAAGGTCCGACGATGGACATGTAGTCGCCCGCCCGGATCTGAAGGGAGACTTCGCGCATGGCGTAGACCTTGACTTCATCGCCGTAGATACGCGAGACGTTCTCGAGTTCGAGCAGAACTTGCGACATCAGTTCACCTCAATGATGATGAGGTCTCCGACGCTCAGGCCTTCTTTGATCTCCACAAAGCCGTCTTCGTCAAGGCCGGTGACGACACTGACTTCTTCAAGTTCACCGGAATCCAGGTTGACGGCACGCACGGCGTCGCCATCCGGATTCATGAATACCGCTGCCACTGGAACTGCCAGGGCATTGGCGGCTTCGTCGATGACGATCGTGACCTGAGCCTGGGAACCGTCGACTGCCGGGAACTCGGTGTTGATGTCCACCCGGCCCTCGTACGTCTCGGCACCATTTGCCGTGATGGTGGCGTTCTCGTCCAACTCGGTGATCTCGCCCACCGTCTCCAGGTCGCTTGCCTCGATCTTCACATCGGCGATCATGCCAATGGAGAGCTCTGCTCTCTGGTTCGGGCTGACGTTCAGGCGAATGCTGAAATCGTCTTCGGTGATCTCGAACAGGGGAGCGCCGTCGATGAGGCTCTGGCCTTCTTCGATGAAGATCTTGCCCGCTCGGCCCGGCCAGTTTGATGCCACCATGTCGGTCGGGCGGAAGATGACGTCGTCGTTGAGCGTCCGAATCGGGATCCTCAGCTCGGTCTGACCAGCAGACAGAATGGCGGTGCCCGAAAGGGTCTCGAAGTCCAGCCCGGGTTGGGCACTGCCGGTAATCTGGTAGTTGATCGACATTGGTTCGGGTGACGGCGAGTCGGCTCTGATTGTGAAGGCTGCCTCAGCACCCTCGGCCAGCGTGACATTGCCACCCTCGAGGGTGAGTTCGGCCAGATCGTCGTCGACGATTGTTGCGTGAGCGTGGTTGGGTTCTGCAACCGTGTAACCGGCACCGCCGAGCAGCGTGACGACAATTTGTTTGTCCGATTCGAGCAGGTCGTCCTGGCGGATTGTCACCGGGATCTGGACTTGTGTCTGACCCGCGGGGATGACGAAGTCCTGGGTGGGAAAGGTGAAGTCGACGTTGTTTACTGCAGTTCCGCTCAGAGCGATGTTGACATCGATTTCCCGGGTGGACGGAACCGAGGCGCCAACGGTGAACACAACCTGCTGACCTTCGCTGACATCGGCAGTTGAGGAGTTGATGGTGAGGATCGGTCCGACGCTGGTGCCGATGGAATCGACGATGGTCACGGTCGCATTTGCGTCAGACCCAACGGTGTAGTCACCGTTGCCGCCGCCGAGGTTCACGATCACTTCTTCGTTGGGCTCGATTGGGTTGTCTGCGATGGTTTGGATGGACAGCTGGGCCGTGATCGCTCCTGCCGGCAGCGTGACGCTTGACGCAATTGGCTCGAAGTCCGAATTCGATTGGGCGGTTCCAGCCAGCTGAACCGGGATGCGGATTGCATCGAGCGCAGGCTGGTCGGCGGTAATGGTGACGACAGTTGTGGCCCCTTCGTTGATCGTCGTGGTTCCGCTCACGTTGAGTTCTGGCACGTCGTTGTCTTCGATGATTGTCTGGCCAGTGGACGCAGCGCCGAGCACGTACTCGGGCCGAGGGACGATGGTGACGCTCAGCGTACGATCAACTTCGATGCGGTCGTCGTCGTTGAGCGCAATGTTCAGAGCCGCAGTTGTCGCGTTTGCCGCCATTGTGGTCACGAAGGTGCCCGGCGGGTCGTAGTCGTCGCCGGAGACTGCGCTGCCGCCGAGTGTCCACTCGATGTCGTAGGGAGAGGCAAACGCGTTCGTTGCCCTGAAGGTGAACTGGCCAGCGGCGCCTTCGGCCACCTCGTCGGCCTCGACTTCGAGTGTGATGGTCGGAACCGTGACAGCCGTAGCGTCCTGGATGGTGATGAGTGCTGCGTTCTGACTGCCGACTTCGAAACCAGGGCTTGGTTGGATCTCGATCGCTACCTCTTCGTCGCCTTCGACATCTGCGTCGGTCAGTGTCTGTACCGGAATGTTCACAGACGATGCACCGGCGGGAATGGTGGTCACCGATGGGAATGCGTCGTAGTCAACGTCTGCTGCGGCTTCACCCGCGCCGCCGCCAAGTCCGGTGGTGAGACCGGCAACCAGCTGAACGGTGGTGTCGTTCAGAACCGGCTGGTCGGCCGTGATGGTGAACATTGCAAGTCCACCTTCGGTGATGGCGCCCGAACTCGTGACATTCAGCTCCGGGAGGTCGTCGTCGAGGATGTCGGTTGTGACTTCGTGATCCGGAGCGGCGGCCACGTCGTAATTCGTTCCGGCCCCGGCCGGGTCGGGGAGCACGGTGACAATGAGGTCTTCGTTGGTTTCGACGGTTGCGTCCTGGATGGTCTGGATGGTGAAGGCAGTACTCAGCGACCCGGCGGGAACAGTGATCTGAGAAGGAACCGGCGCGTTGAAGTCCGAACCGGGCACGGCGGCGCCATTGAATCCAATGGCGACCGTGATCGGCGCCGTGGCCGCAGCGTCAAGCACGAGGGTGTACTGGGCTGACGAGCCCTCGTCAGCAACAACCGAACTGGTGCGAATTGACACGGTTGGGACGGTGCCTTGAAGGAACGAGACCGCAGCACCGGGACCATCGGGGTTGAGCAGCGGATCGATTGTGATGCTTGCTGCATTCTGGCTGCCGATTGTGTACGCGACCGGGTTGTTGACAAGCGACATCGTGATGGTTTCGCCAACCTCGGGTGACGACGCCGGGTAGTCACGATCTGCCTGGAACGCAGCAAGAGCCCGGCGCGTGTCGAGCGTAAACAGATCGTCGATGGCACCCGGGTCGTATCCGAAGTCATCAAGTGCGTTCTCCAGTTGGCGAACATCAGGTCCGCGAGAGCCGACGTCGAGGTCGCGGAAAAAGGGAGTGTCACCCTGAACCGCAATGCCGGGTCGACCGTCGAGAGCGAATATCACGCCGCCCACTTCGATGCGGTCGCCGTCTTCGATATCGATGGAGCTGATGTTGCCCTGGGTTGCGACCGAAATGGTTTCCACCTCGACACGTTCGAGCGTGCCGGTGATCTGGAGTTCACGGGTCAGCGTGCGGCGTTCGACCTGGCGGGTCACTGCAAGCGGTTTGGCCTCGTCGCCGGTCGACGATGTCTCGTCCCGATTCTGCTGCCACCACAGAAGGCTGGCAACCAGGGCAACGACGACCAGAATCGTCAGGGGAAGCAACCACTTCTTCATTTACTCAGCCCTGTTCGGACTCATTGGCGTCAGCGAGACGTTGGGCATCTGCCGCACACTCGCGAAGTGTGGGGTTGTCCACGACTTCTTCCCCTGGCGGCGGGGTCAGGCCGAAGCCCCCACCACCGTCCGGATCGCCGCCCCCGAGTTGCAATGAGCCAAATTCGTCCTGCACCGGTTCTTCCACTTCCCAGCCTCGTCCGCGAAGGCAGTCAGCAAAGAACAGAAGGGCTTCGTTCCACTGCTCGATCTCTTCGAGTGTTCGCTCGGCACTGGCCGCTTCAAGGTTGGACTGCGCCTCGAGAATGCCGGATTCCGCAGCGCACGCCCCAAGATCTGCGAGGTATTCCGGGTCCATGGACTCGGGGATGGCCGGGTCGGGAATGCCGATGAACTCGCGACCGAGTCGTTCCAGACACGACTGAAAGTCATCGAAGGCGGTGAACAGCTCTGACACTGGATCGCTCGAGGTGTCAAGCGGAATGGCATCCGGATCTTCTTCAGGCTCTGTGACCGCGTCTGTTGTCAGGTCTGTATCCAAGGCGCCCGTCGCGTTTTCGCCCGTGTCCGCAACGGCGTCGGTTGCGGTTTCCGCGGCGGCTTCGTCCTCGTCGGCGACAACTATCTCGTCGGGCAGCTGTACCTGAAACGAGCCCGCATCGACGATGTTTGTCTCATCCGAGCCGGTCGAAGTTTCTGCTGTCCCACCAGCGCAGGCGGTGACGAACACGGCCAGAAAGAAGACGACAACTGAGCGTCCCAGGTGGCGAAACGTGCTGATGTCCTCCTCGTTTGTCCGCGCGTGAAACGGACTCTGCGGATGATCATGCGTGGACACGGCGGCTCCAAGGGGCGAATCGGCTTCAACACTAGGCTAAGGATGAAGTCGATTGAGACACCTGTCATGGTGAAATGGAGACATGTCCCTTACGAAAGAACTCATCCAGTTCCGCTCCGGTGCGCCCGAGGAGATTCTCGACCGGATGCGCGAAATTGACGGGCAGCGAGACGGCAGGGCATGGATCAATGTGCAGCCCTGGGTTGACGAGGAACAGATGCCAAAAGTGTCGGTTCTGAAGCATCTCTTTTCGAGTCGTGGGTTCGTTGTTCCCACCGGCACATGGGTACCCAGCCACGACGGATCAAAGATGCCCGAGGTGGATGAGCTGGGGATCACCCACCCAGCTGGACACAACGCGCTCGGTCAGTTGCAGGACGCTGGCGTGACCGTGCCGCAGGGTTGGCGTCCAATCCAGGATCACACCAAGCGCGGCATCGTGCTCGAAGTGCCGCGCAGCGAATCGCATCAGACCATCATCTCCTGGGTCATCTCCGCGTGCGTCGCCCTTGCCGGCGACCTGCCGGTCGATGACCGCTGGGTAGCCGGTTTCCTCACCCAGGCCTAGCTGCGAAACGCCTGCGACGAGCGACAATGAGGCTGCGTGCAAAACGCTCGCGAGGAGCGTGCGACGAGCGACAATGAGGCTGCGTGCAAAACGCTCGCGAGGAGCGTGCGACGAGCGACAATGAGGCTGCGTGCAAAACGCTCGCGAGGAGCGTGCGACGAGCGACAATGAGGCTGCCTGCTCAGGAATCGATGTCGAGCCAGACGACAAGGTCAGAGAAATCCGGGTCTCCCGTGCCATCGCTGCATTGCAGAGTGTGGCCGCCTGCGTGATCCTGCACGATGATGCCAGCGTTGCCAAGCCAGGCATTGTCCACGCCGTCGAGTGACCAGGAGTTCCACACATCGAGCGTTGCTGCGCGGCGTCCGGTGACCTCGATTTCGATCTCTTCGGGGGCGGTGTGTGACCAGATGGCCATGCGCGGCGAACTCAGCCCGTTTACTCGGAGACTGCCGCTGTTCAGCGCAAGCTTGATCGCCTGAGCTCTGTCACGGGAGGACCCAAGGCGCCGGACCCTCAGCCGGGAGCCATCCTTCACCGGAAAGCGGATGACGGCGCGGACAACCTGGTCCCGCCACTCGATGGCGTCGGTCTCGCTGCGTTCGAACAGCTCAGAAAGAGTGATTTGCATGTTGTTTCCCAGTTGCCGTCAGTAGAGCTCGAACGGGTCAGGTTCGTTGCCGGGCCAGTACGGACGGCTGATGGTCCGATCATCGGAGCTGCGCAGGCCGGTGATCTGCATGCTCTCAAGCTTGCCGTTGCGTCGATTGCGGCGACGTGGCGGGTTGCCGTCGGCCATGCGGGTCACATTCTCCATCCCGTACCAGCGGATTCCTGGGATCAGAACGGCGGCGCTCTGCCAGAAGCGACGGCGCACAAGCGTGGGCGACGGCTTCGTCCCTTTTGCGGTTGGCGTCCACAGCGGATCACCGGGCTGCCAGACACCTGGTTCGCTGGTTGCCTGCTCCGGCGTGAGGAGCGGGCGGGGGGCTGCAGCGGGGCCCGCGCCGGCGTCGACCAGCCCGGCGAAGGTGGATGCCTTGACGGCATCAGCGGGTGATTCGTTGACGAGATCGGCGAACAGGGTGGACTCAGTTGTTGGGCCCGCAGACGCATCCGAGGCTGCGGCTGTATGGGCGAACTCCGGCTCTTCTTTCGCTTCGGGCGGTACTTCGACAATCACTGGTTCGGACTCAACCGCCGAGACTTCGATGACCTCCTCTTTACCCACATCGATCGGTGTTGACGCGACGTCCTCGGTATCGACGTCCTCCGTGTCGACGTCCTTCATGTCGACGTCCTCCGTGTCGACGTCCTCCGTGTCGACGTCCTCCGTGTCGACGTCTTCTCTGTCCCCGTCGGCGTCGGCGTCGGTGTTCTCGGATGTCACGGTGTCATCCGTGGCAACGGTGGGAACTGGGGCCGTGTCCAGTGCGCCGGTTGGGATGAACGCATCACGTGGACGCCCGGCACCGTCCGGCTCGTCGCTCGCGGAGGCGTCCTCATCGGCTTCAGACAGCGCCTCGTCGAACCAATGTTCGGCATCGTCTTCCGGTGGCGGTGCAAGCTCGCTCTCAGGTGGCGGCGATGGGAGCTCCTGCGTGCTCATACCAACGTCGACAGAGTCCTCGGGTGCGAGACCGTCAAGCGCCTGAGGGGGTGGTGGCGGGAGAAAATCGACGGTGTCGTCAAGACTGGGCGGTGGCATGGGGACGGTCTGGCCAAGCAGGAACGCCTGCTCATACGTATCGAGGGTGTCCACGTGCAGCAGTTCGGCGAAACCGGCATGTTCGGCCGTGGGGTCCGCTGAGGTGAGCACGCCCCACGTTTCCTGTGCGGAGTCCGGGTCAGGCAGCACAAAGTGCGATTGGGCCCAGTCGGACACGCCGCTGGCGTCCACATAGGGAACGCCCTGCGGGGCCGCGCTCGGAAGCATGAACGGGGCTTCGGAGAACGCAGTGCGACTCGGGTCAAGCTCGACCATGTGTTCGTCGGCGTACCGGTAGATGCGTGGAACGAACTTGCGGTTGCGCAACGGCTTGCCAATCCAGTCGACAACGATGCCGAGAACAGCAAGGACCACCATCAGGGCGCCAAAGATGGCGAGCGCTTCGGTTTGACTCATCTCAACGCCCCGTGAATTTCGCCGGGCGCCGTTCGCTGAATGCGGTGCGGCCTTCCTTCACGTCTTCACTGCGCCATGCGGTGCTGATTGCCTGCATGGCATCAGCGTCGGTCCCGGTTCCAACAGCCGCGCGAATGGACCGCTTCGAGGCGACAGCGGACAGAGGGGCGAGGTGCGCAACGGATGCTGCGAGCTTCGTGACGGATGCGAGAAGCTCAGCCTTTGGGACAACTCGTTGGACAAGCCCGGAGCGCAGCGCCCACTGAGCATCGAAGCGCTCGCCAGTGAGTAAAAGCTCTGCGGTTGTGCTGGAGCCGACAATTTCGACCAGGCGCATCACACCGGGCAGCGGGTAGCCCACACCAAGGCGGCCTGCAGGAATGGAGAAGATGGAGTGATCGCCAGCGACGCGAATGTCGGCGCACGCTGCGGTCATGACACCACCGCCCAGACACCAGCCGCCAATCATGGCAATGGTCGGCTTGTCCATGTTCATGAAGGCGGAGAGCCCTGCCAGAAAGCCCTCTTTGGGCAGGTCACGCAGGTCTGCACCCGCCGCGAATGCATCGTCACCGGCGCCGCGAATCACGACCACGCGAACGTCGGGATCATTGCTGAAGGCGACAGCAGCCGTCTCAATCGCTTCGAACATCGGCCTTGAGATTGCGTTGTGCCGCTCGGGGTTGTTCAGCGTGATCCAGCCGACATGGGCGTCCACGTGGGCAAGCGCCTCATGAGTTCCGAGTTCCAGGGATGTGGTCACGAAACCAAATGTATCCGGGAAGCGCAGGCGCTGGCCGTCGGGTCTCAGGCGGCACCTTTGTGCCGGTTGGTCAAATACGTTCGAGCTCGCCGCCATCAAAGAGCGCTCTGATGCCGAAGGCGAGACTGTCCGCCTCCATGGCGGCGTCGTCCGGACAGGTCAGATCGCCGCTCGCCGCAATGAGAACCGGATCCAGATAGCGCACGTCGCTGGATGTGTTGAGAAAGATCTGGCTGTTGCTGAGCACAAATCGCGCCGCTCTGGCAATGGCTTCGGCGTCCTCAAGAGGCTGGTACCAGCTGAAGCGGCGCTCGCCTTCGGCGGAGGCGTCCACCCACCGTCGTCGGGCGATGGACTTGATTGTCTGCACCGCCACATTGTCCGTTGCGCACCGTTCGAGCAGCGCGGTGATGTCGTTGCGGTAGGCCGCGCCGCTGAGCATGGAGAAGTTGTACGGGACCAGCACCGAGTCATAGGGGAATTCGTCAAGGCTGCGCAGATGTTGGGCCGGGATGCGGGTTCCGTGGCCCGTGACGCCAATGAACCGCACGAGCCCTTCGTCGCGTGCTTTGACCACCGCTTCGAGAGCGCCACCCGGGCGATGAGCCTGTTCCCACTCATCGGGCTCCACCAGGTTGTGGAGTTGGATCAGGTCAATCTGGTCCACGCCCATCCGCCTCAGGGATGCTTCGAGTTCGGCGCGGGCATCAGCACCGTTGCGTTTGCGGGCCTTGGTGGCGAGGAACACCTCGCTGCGATGCTCGCTCAGAAAAGGCGCAAGGGCAAGCTCGGATTCGCCGTACGTACTTGCGGTGTCAATGTGGTTCACGCCCGCTTCAACCAGTTGGGTCATGACACGGGCGGTCAGCCTGGGATTATTCGCTCCGAGACCAGCGGCGCCGAAGATGATGCGTGAGCTGTTGTGTCCGGTTCGGCCGAATGGCATGCGTGGAATCATGGTTCGACTTTAGATCGCCGCTGGCTATCGAGTTTCCGAATCACCCTGGTCAGCCGATGCGAAGTCCCGCTGGATGCGGTTGCTTGCTTCGGTGAATGCCTGACGAATTGCTGCGGCGTCAACGCCGCGGGTGGGTTCGACCCGGGTCGCTTCCTTCAGATTCCACGAGCTGGGAATGTCGGCAATCGGAGCATCGATCGCAATAGCGGCGGCCTGTACGCATGCGCCGGTGGCGACGAGCTCGCCCTCGGCATGAACCGAAACTGGTCGACGCCAAAGGTCGGCGAGGATCTGTTGATAGGCAGCCGATCGGGCTCCGCCGCCGACAAGGCGGAGCGTTCCCGTGACGTCGACGTCAGCGCTGATGAGTGCGTCCACACCGGCGAGCAGCCCGCACACGACGCCGGTGTGAGCGGCGCGGGCGATCTGGGCGCGGGTGGTGCTGGTGCGCAGGCCGACAAACTCGCCGGTTGCCTCCGGTAGGTTCGGCGTGCGTTCGCCGTCGAAGTAGGGCACGAGGACGGGTCCATCGGCCGCAGCGTCAGTACTCATGGCCAGTTCGCCAAGGCCGGAGGCGTCGGTTCCCAGCCAGGAAGCAATGGTGTTGGTGACCTTCGTGGCGTTGAGAGTGGCGATCAGGGGGAGGAAGTTTCCCGTGGCGTCAGCAAAGCCGGCCACGGCTCCGGTTGGGTCGATGACCGGACGCGAGGACACGGCGTACGCGGTGCCGGATGTGCCGAGTGAGATGGCCACGTCGCGAGGTTCGAGACCCAGGCCGAGCGCAGCTGCCATGTTGTCGCCGGTGCCGGGGCCGACCAGGACGTCGTCGCGCATCCCAAGCGCCGAGGCAATAGCGGGGCGCAGCGTTCCGGCTGCTGCGGTGGGGCCGAGCACCTTCGGCAGCCTGCTCAGCCATTCATCGGAGTTCGGCACGGCGTGATCGAGCAGGTCAGCCCGGTAGCCGGTCTTCGCATTCCACCAGCCGGTACCTGACGCGTCACCTCGATCCGTTACGTGTTCCCCGGTGAGGAACCAGGTCAGATAGTCATGCGGCAACATCACCCGGGCGACACGTGCAAGGTTTTCCGGTTCGTTCTCGGCCAACCATGCGAGCTTCGTGATCGTGAAGCTTGCGACGGGCACCAGGCCGCAGCGGTTTGCCCAGGCCGTGGCCTGCATCGCGTTGCGTAGTCGGTCAGCCTGTGGTGCCGATGTGGTGTCATTCCAGAGCTTCGCGGGGCGAATGACTGCTCCCTCGTCATCAATGACGACCAGTCCGTGCTGCTGACCTGCCACCGACATTGCGGTGACATCGCCAAGGTGTTCGTGCACCTGGCTCAGCGCCTGCATCAGTGCGTCCCACCAGGCGCCGGGATCCTGTTCTGACGATGGGGGAGTGGTGGCGGGGTGCGGGGCGCTGCCCGAGGCCACGAGCTTGCCGGTATCGGTTCGCCGTAGTTCAACCTTGGTTGATTGGGTGGATGAGTCAACACCACACACGAGAGTCATATCTTGGAATGTAACCAGCAACGCCGACAGTGTTGCTGCGTGCGAACGTTCGGGGAGGAGCTTGCGACGAGCGACAATGTTGCTGCGTGCGAACGTTCGGGGAGGAGCTTGCGACGAGCGACAGTGTTGCTGCGTGCGATTACTCTCCGGACATGGCTCGACTCTCGAAACTCAGCAGATCCATTGAGGGGCGCATTGCACTTGTGACCGGCGCCGCTTCGGGAATGGGCCGGGCCACCGCCCAACTGTTTGCAGACGAGGGTGCGGTGGTTGCGTGCGTCGACAGGTCGCCGCACGTGCAGGATGTGGCCGAGGAAATTGTGGCAGCTGGCGGGACGGCCGCCTCGTATCAGTGTGACCTCTCGGATGTCGAAGCGATTCATGCGACGGTCGCGACTGTGCGAGTGGCGCACGGGCCGATTGACATCCTCATCAACAATGCAGGTGTCTCCCTGGGTTCGCCCATCGACGACCGGGACTTCGAGACGACGTGGGCGCAGACCTTTGCGGTCAACATCGACGCTCAGATGCACCTGGTCAGGGCGACGCTGGACGATCTGAAACGCAATGGCGACGGTCGCATCGTGAACATCGCATCAACCGAGGGCCTGGCTGCTACTACGCGGCTCGCCCCGTACACGGCGAGCAAGCACGCCGTCGTTGGTTTCACAAAGGCGCTGGCGGTGGAACTTGGCGTACATGGCGTGACCGCCAACTGTGTGTGCCCCGGTCCAATCCACACGGGTATGACCGAGGTGATCCCGGATGAGAACAAAGAGATCTACGCCCGCCGGCGTGTGCCAATGAAGCGTTACGGCAATCCGGAAGAGGTGGCACACATGACGCTTTCACTGGTCCTGCCTGCATCGTCGTTTGTGACCGGTGCCGTTGTGGCCGTCGACGGGGGTTTGTCGGTCAAATCGAACTGACCCTCGAGTGTTCGAGCCTGAATGGGCGCGGTTTTTGGCATCATCAGGCGCGCTGGGCAACATTGGCAACACTGGCAACAGCGGGCTTTGCAGAATGTCAGAGGCCGCGCATAGGTTCTGACACCTCATGAGTTCTGTCGTGTTGTTCATCGCTTTCGGGAGCGCGCTGCTTTCCAGCATCGCCCTGCTCATTGCCTCCGGCGTGGGCAAAGAGCTGTTCGGCCGCTTTCAGGTCCGCAACGGCGAGAAGCCTGCCCTTGCTGAGGCATCGTCAGACTGGATTGAGAACCACGACTTCTGGGACCTTGGCGAAATCGAGGAAGTGGCCTTCTAGCCACCCGCCAATTCCAGCAACCTGTTCGGAACAGCGCGCGGCCGTTTGCATGCGCTGTGTGCATGGCGCTGTGTGCAACCGGGAGCATCTGCTTATGCCTCGGAACAGGGTTGCTTGGCCTTTTTCGGCTGCCCCTGCTACGTTTTGCGCGCTGGCTCACTTCATGTTGCCCAGCGATAAGACCTCTTGGAGGGGGAACAACGTGAAACGAATCACACGGCTACTCGCTGTGCTGTTGACGCTTGCCATGCTTATGGCAGCTTGCGTCTCAGACGCTGGCGAGGAAGCAACAACAACGACAACCGAAAGTGGCACGACCACCGACGACGGTGGCGCCACCGATGACGACGGCGCCACCGATGACGACGGTGCCATGGATGACGACGGTGCCATGGAAGACGCGATGGGCGATCACATGGGCGACGGTTCGCTCGGTGTGGTCACCATCGAGAGTGGCGCAGAGATCCAGATCCGTTCCCTGAACGCGATCTCGGGCGACGTGGCCTTCCTTGGTGTTCCGAACCAGCGTGCAGTTGAGCAGGCAATCGTCGACTACGGCGACGTCCACGGTTTCAGCGTGTCCATGGGTACCGGCCTTGACGACCTCTGCTCTGCAGATGGTGGCCAGGCAGCAGCTCAGACCATCGTCGCTGACGAGCAGGTGCTTGGCGTTATTGGAACCTCATGTTCCGGTGCTGCAACGGCAGCCGCTCCGCTGATCAGCGAAGCCGGCATGGTCATGATCTCCGGATCCAACACGTCTCCGGCTCTGACGTCGGATCAGCAGGGCAATGCTGGTGAAAACTACAACGTTGGGTACTACCGCACTGCGCACAACGACCTGTTCCAGGGTGCGGCGATGGCTGAGTTTGTGTTCCAGGAACTTGGACTCACCACTGCTGCCGCCATCCACGATGGCGACCCCTACACCGAAGGTCTTGCCGGAGCATTCCGCGATTCCTTCGAGGAACTTGGCGGCACGATCACCGGTTTCACTGCTGTGGCCAAGGAAGACACCGACATGGTTCCGGTTCTCACCGAGGTTGCTTCGGGTTCACCTGAGGCGCTGTTCTTCCCGATCTTCCAGCCGGCTGGTGACTTTGTCGCTGACCAGGCTCCGGGCGTTGCCGGTCTCGAAGACACGCAGCTGATCGCTGCTGACGGTCTTCTCAATGACGGCTTTATGGAACTTGAACAGTCCGAAGGCATGTACTTCTCCGGACCGGACACCCGCTTCGGCAACAACACCAACCAGTCAACTGGCGTCTCAGCCACCGACTTCCTTGCAACCTATGAAGCCAACAACGGTGAGGCCCCGGCTGCTCCGTTCTGGGGTCACTCCTACGACGCAACCGCAATGCTGCTCGATGCAATCGATGCCGCTTCTTGGATGGAAGGCGACAACCTGATGGTTGATCGCGCCGGCATCCGCGAGTACCTCAACGGCATTCGCGACTATTCCGGCATCATCGGCCAGCTCAGCTGTGACGACTTCGGCGACTGCGGCGCACAGGCAATCTCCGTCATCGAACATGTCGATTCCGGCAATATTGAACAGTCCAAGGAAAACGTGGTCTACGCCTACGCACCATCCGGTGGCCAGGCTGAAGACTCCATGGTCCACATGGGCGACGGCAGCCTCGGCGTCGTCTCCGTCGAAGAGGGCGCAGAGATCCAGGTGCGTTCCCTGAACGCGATCTCGGGCGACGTGGCCTTCCTTGGCCTTCCGAACCAGCGTGCAGTTGAGCAGGCAATCGTCGACTTCGGCCAGATCAATGGCTTCGGCGTATCGATGGGTACCGGCCTTGACGACCTCTGCTCTGCAGATGGTGGTCAGGCAGCAGCTCAGACCATCGTCGCTGACGAGCAGGTCATCGGCGTTATTGGAACCTCTTGTTCCGGTGCTGCAACGGCAGCCGCTCCGCTGATCAGCGAAGCTGGCATGGTCATGATCTCCCCGTCGAACACGTCTCCGGCTCTGACGTCGGATCAGCAGGGCAATGCTGGTGAGAACTACAACGTTGGGTACTACCGCACTGCGCACAACGATCTGTTCCAGGGTGCGGCGATGGCTGAGTTTGTGTTCCAGGAACTTGGACTCACCACTGCTGCCGCCATCCACGATGGCGACCCCTACACCGAAGGTCTTGCCGGAGCATTCCGCGATTCCTTCGAGGAACTTGGCGGCACGATCACCGGTTTCACTGCTGTGGCCAAGGAAGACACCGACATGGTTCCGGTTCTCACCGAGGTTGCTTCGGGTTCACCTGAGGCGCTGTTCTTCCCGATCTTCCAGCCGGCTGGTGACTTTGTCGCTGACCAGGCTCCGGGCGTTGCCGGTCTCGAAGACACGCAGCTGATCGCTGCTGACGGTCTTCTCAATGACGGCTTTATGGAACTTGAACAGTCCGAAGGCATGTACTTCTCCGGACCGGACACCCGCTTCGGCGACAACAAGAACGAGTCCACCGGCATCACCGCCAACGACTTCCTTGCAACCTACGAAGCCAACAACGGTGAGGCCCCGGCTGCTCCGTTCTGGGGTCACTCCTATGACGCAACCGCGCTGCTGCTCGATGCAATCGAAGCCGCTTCGTGGGTCGAAGACGGAACGCTCATGATCGACCGTGCTGGCGTGCGCGACTACCTCAACGGTGTGCGCAACTACTCCGGCATCATCGGCCAGCTGAGCTGTGACGACTTTGGTGACTGTGGCGCACAGGCAATCACGGTCATCCAACACCTTGACTCCGGCGACATCGAGGGCTCCAAGCTCAACGTCGTCTACTCCTACACCCCGCAGTAGAGCGCTGCATTCAGAAACGCGGCATTTGGAAACGCGGCACTTAGAAACGCGGCACTTAGAAACGCTGTGAACATTGGTCCGGTTTCGGCTGGACCGGGTCGTCGCCTCGACGGTCACTGAAGATCAGTAGTGGTGCAGCGGCCCTGCCCGGAACAATCCGGGCGGGGCCGCACACTGAATGGCTTGAACTGGGGAGTTTGAGCTAGACAACATTTGAGCAAAACCGCACTTGGGCAACACCGTTGCGAAGCGATCCTGGGGATTGACGCTTCGATTGGGAACAGCCCGAACACAAATTCTCGGAGGATGGGTTCAATGACCACGGCAATGCGCGCCAAAGGCGCCGGCCGGACAAATGTCGATCGGTTTCTGACACTCTTACGAGTAGCGCTGATCGGCTTGATTGTGGTGGGACTGCTGGCGTTCATCGCCCAGCAGATTGACCCGGGCAATCCGTTCGCAAAATGGACCCATGACGGCGAGGCGGCCAATCGGCTGACGTGGCCTCAGTTCAAGGGCCTGCTCGTTTCCGGTCTGACGCAGGGCTCGATGTATGGGCTGATCGCTCTTGGCTACTCGATGGTCTACGGCGTGCTGGGCTTCATCAACTTCGCCCACGGCGAGGTCTTCATGGTTGCTGCCTTCACCGGCTTCATCATGTCGAACAAGTTCGATGACTCCGGTCTCTGGGAAGGTTGGGCGTTCGTCCCCGCAGTCCTGCTCACCGTGTTCGTCGCCACAGTTGTAGCGACACTGCTGGCGGTGGTCATGGAACGAGTGGCCTACCGGCCGCTGCGAGGATCTCCCAGACTGATCCCGCTGATCACCTCCATCGGTGTTTCCTTCTTTCTGCAGAACGCCGTGATTCTGCTCTTCGGCCCCGGAGCGAAGGCCTACCCCCGTAACCCTGACTGGCTCCGTTCCAAGGAGATCTTCGGCTGGGATACCGGGGTTGAGCGCGTCAAGTTCCTGGTGATCATCGTCGCCGCCATCTCCATGGCCGCCCTCTGGTACTTCGTCGAACGCACCAAGACCGGCAAGGCCATGCGCGCTGTTGCTGAAGACAAAGAGATCGCCTCGTTGATGGGTATCAACGTGAACAAGACCATCGTCACCACGTTCGCGGTGGGTGGAGCGATGGCCGGTATCGCCGGCATTCTCTGGGGACTCCTGTTCCGCTCGGTGATTGCCACCACCGGCTTCCTGCCCGGCATCAAGGCCTTTACGGCTGCAGTGGTTGGTGGTGTGGGCAACCTCGGCGGCGCCATGGCGGGTGGTGTCTCGCTGGGCGGAGCGGAAGCGCTGGCCCCGCTGACGCTGCTCGAACCCCTGGGCGTGGACGGCGTTTCTCAGCTGCGCGACGCCGTGGCGTTCACGCTGCTCATCCTCGTGCTGCTCATCAAGCCCACCGGCCTCTTCGGTGAGCGCCTGTCATCGGAGGACCGGGCATGACCGCAACTGCTGCACAACCAACCATCGAATTCGAAGCCGTGTCCAAGGGTGCATTTGATTTCGATGTGAAGGCCGCCGCGAACTCGGGCCTCATCCTTGCGCTCAGTCTGGTCTTCATCGCACTGGCGGGACCGCCCATAGGGCTCGACAACCGCCTTCTCATCCGACCTATCTTTTCACTCGGATACCTCTCGCTTGTCTGGCTCCCGTTTGTGATGGGTTGGCTCAGTGGCAACGAAACCGTTCTCGAAGGCATGGCCGCAACCAAGCGTGGCGCACGTGACATTGTGCGCGGCCTGCTGATTGGACTGATTGGTGGCCTGGGGCTGTCGGTGCTCATTGTTCTGGTCAACCAGTTCGACCTGCGTGACCCGCTGGTGAATTGGTCCCCGCAGTTGCAGAAGATCCTTCACTTTGACAGCAGCGATGGCGAGCCGAAGCAGCTCCTCTTCGGTCTCATTGCCTGGCCCATCCTGTGCGCCGCCCTCGGTGCCTTCGGGGCAGCAATGCATGTGGTGCCCGCAATCATCCGGAAGGCGATTCTTTCGGCCATTCTGGCCGTGATCAGCTTCTCGGTCTTTGAGACCTTCATCGTGGACGTCTTCGACTTCCTTGAAGACATCATCTACGACAAGAAGGGCGGGCTGACAGTCGTGTCGGCCATCGCCATTGCCGTCATCGCTGCAGCGTTGTCTCTGCTGGGAGGTGGCCGAGCCGTTTCCAAAGTCAGAGCGGATTACAAGGCGTCCAGCGGCACTGCGCTTGCCCGCAAGAACACGCTGCTTATTGCAGTGAGTGTCGCTGCGTTGATCATCATCCCAATGGTGACCGGCAAGATCACCCAGGAGCTTCTGGCCAACATTGGCATCTTCCTGCTGCTTGCTCTGGGGCTCAACATCGTGGTCGGCCTGGCCGGCATTCTGGATCTTGGCTACGTGGCGTTCTTTGCCGTGGGTGGCTACACCACCGCAGTGCTCACGTCCGCCAACCGCGGCGACGCCTGGCCGGAATGGTTTCCAAGGATGACGTGGTGGGGTGCACTGCTTGTCACCATCGTGGTTGCGGCCCTCGTCGGTTTGTTTATCGGCGCTCCAGTGATTCGAATGCGCGGTGACTACCTGGCCATTGTGACGCTCGGGTTCGGTGAGATCATTCGCATTCTCTTCCTGTCTGACTGGCTGAACGGTTACTTCAACGGTGCCCAGGGCATCACCAACGTCCCCCCGGCTGACTTCGGATTCGCTCAGGTGAAAGGCACGGACCCGCGATCGGTCTTCTACCTGGTGCTTGTGTTCGCGGCCATATCCATCTACGTGTCCTGGCGCCTGGAGAGATCCCGTATGGGTCGGGCCTGGATGGCCATTCGTGAGGACGAGAGCGTGGCAGAAGCCATGGGCATCAACACGGTGAACATGAAGTTGATGGCCTTTGTTGTGGGCGCGGTCCTCGCCTCGTTCTCCGGAGCAATCTTTGCTGCGAAAGTCGGTTCCATCTTCCCGACAAGCTTCCTGATACTTGTGTCGGTGATCATCCTTGTGGTGGTCATTGTGGGAGGTATGGGCAACATCGTCGGCATCATTGTCGGCTCTGTCGTGCTCATTGGCGTGCTCGGTGGCCCCAAGCAGCCCGGTCTGTTGGCCGAGTTCAGCGAATACAAGCTCCTCATCTACGGTGCGCTGCTCGTGGTCATGATGCTGGTCCGGCCTGAAGGTCTGGTTCCGAACGCCCGCCGCAGCCGTGAACTCCATCAGGACGAGTTCCTGCAGGACGCATGGCTCAAGGGTGAGATTGACGCCGATGACGGCGCTGATGCCAGCCCTGCAGCCGGCAACACTGCAGGCGATTCGATTGAAGGAGCGCAGGCATGAGCGAGCGCATTCTTGACATTCAGAACCTGAGCGTGACCTTCGGTGGTCTGCACGCCCTCAAGGATCTCAACTTCCATGTTGATGAAGGAGAGATCGTTGGCGTGATTGGCCCGAATGGCGCTGGCAAGACCACGTTCTTCAACATGATCTCCGGCATGGTTGCCCCCAGCGCAGGGAACATTCTGTTCGAAGGCCAGTCCATTGTGGGCCTCGATCCAAACCAGATCACCCAACGCGGTATCTCCCGGACGTTCCAGAACGTGCGACTGTTTGCGAACATGACCATCCTTGAAAATGTGATGGTCGCTCAGCACTGCCGCACCAGCAAGGGCATCTTCGGATCGCTCTTCAACACGCCCGGTTTCCGCAAGGAAGAGAAAGAGATCCGTGAGCACGGCGAAAAGGTGCTCGGATTCTTCGGTTCCCGCCTGGTCGGTTACCGCCTTGACCAGCCGGCATCGGTGCTCAGCTACGCCAACCGCCGACGCCTCGAGATTGCCCGAGCGATGGCTACCAAGCCTCGCCTGCTGCTCCTAGACGAGCCGGTTGCAGGCATGAACCCCAAAGAGTCCGCGGAGCTCACCAGCCTTATCGGCCGGCTCCGCAGCGAGTGGGGATTCACCATCGTGATGATTGAGCACGACATGAACGTGGTGCGAGACGTTTCGGACCGTGTGGTCTGTCTCGACCACGGCGAAACGCTTGCTGCCGGCAGCTTTGAGGAAGTGTCGAGTGACCCTGATGTGATTGAGGCGTACCTCGGTCGTCCGCTGGAGAAGAAGGCATGAGCGACAAAGCGCACGGAGCGAACGGAGCGAAGGGCACGCCGCTTCTCGAGTTCCGCAACATCAACACCCACTACGGGGCGGTTCACATCCTCAAGGACGTGAACCTGGCGATCTACCCGGGCGAGATGGTCTGCCTGCTCGGCGGTAACGCCAGCGGAAAGTCCACCACGCTCAAGACCCTGCTTGGCATGGTCACACCCACCTCGGGTGAGGTGGTGCTCGACGGCGAAGTCGTCAACGACAAGCCCACCTCGTATCGCGTGGAGCGTGGCATAACGATGGTTCCCGAGAACCGTCGACTGTTCAAGCGCCTGTCCGTGCTTGAAAATCTGCAGCTCGGCGCCTACCTGCGCAAGGACACGGCTCAGATCAAACAGGATTTGGACCGGATTTACACCATGTTCCCCCGGGTCCATGAACGTCTCAGTCAGCGGGCCGGAACGCTTTCCGGTGGCGAGCAGCAGATGGTGGCAATGGGCCGCGCGCTGATGTCTTCACCGCGAGTCCTGCTGATGGATGAGCCGTCGATGGGTCTTGCGCCGGCGTTGGTGCAGACCAACTTCGAGCTGATCCAGCAGATCCATGAGGAAGGCATCGCCATCTTCATGGTGGAGCAGAACGCCAACATGGCGTTGTCCTTGGCGGACCGTGGTTGGGTGCTCCAGACCGGCCGAGTTGTGCTCGATGACACTGCTGATGCGCTCCTGCAGAATCCGGATCTGCGCAAGTCCTATCTGGGCGACGCAGGCGGCCATTAGCCGTGAGTGCTCGTGACTGATGCCGCTGCGCCGCGCGCAAATATCGAGATCGTTCCAGATGAGGAATGGTCCGGTGCCGACGGACTGGCAGAGCTGTATGAACAGGTTGTCGACCCGACGTACGAACGGGTCGACAACATCATTGCGGTCCACTCTCTAAACCCACAGGGTCTTGCGGCACATCAGAATCTCTATGTGTCTGCCATGGGCAGCACCGCGTCTTTGCGCAAGGTGGAACGGGAGATGCTGGCGCTGGTGGTCAGCCTGGAGAACCACTGTCACTATTGAGTGGTGCATCACGGGCGCGGTCTGCGCCGACTCCTCAAAGACGATGCACTCTTCGACGCAATCTCGGCTGACTGGCGAACCGCCGACCTGTCCGAGAAGCGGCAGGCAATGCTGGCTTTTGGAGTGAAGCTCACGGTCACGCCGGGCGCGATGACGCCTGATGACACGACGGCGCTTCGGGCGGCCGGCTTCTCTGACCGGGACATCCTCGACATTGTCGAGGTCACCGCGTATTACGCCTACGCCAACCGCGTGGCCGACGGGCTGGGAATCAGCATCGAATCCTGGATCCCCGATGATTGACAGGCAGCGGGTTCGCACGGCGATGACGTTGCTGTCGCTGATTGTCGCGATCACCCCGGGTGCGGTTGCGGTGACAGTGCCTCATGCTTCGGCCTGGACCTCCGAGGAGGTCGTGACCATCGAGGGCGACGCCACCGCATCAGACGCTGACGACCTGGCCAACGGCGTGCGCAGCGTGATGCTCGTGGTCGTGCCGGTGCTGTTCCTCGGCCTCGCCGCCGCGGCCCTCGTGATCCGCAGCCAACGCGGCGGCGACCGATTCCTCGCCCAGGACGACTGAGGAGCCATACGCGGTGTCAGACACACCGTTACAAGTTGCGAGCTGCCGACCCGCCTCAGCCGTGAGTAAGCGCATCGTTGTCACCGGTATGGCCGGTGCAGCAAAGAGCACGCTTCCACGAATGTTGGCAGCGAAGACCGGGCTCCCATGCAACCGCGAGGTGCGCGCCGAAAGTGACCGTCGCCTTGCACAGCGCTGTGCCGGTCTGATTGAGGTGCATGTGTTGGACAACAAGCAAGATGTGACCGACTTTGTCCGTCGCTTTGTCGGCTGACCAGTGGGGCTTGCAACTTACAACCCCGGGGTGTCTAGCATCGGGCAATGGCAAGACGTGTATTGGTATCAGGGGCGAACCGGGGGCTGGGGCTGGAGTTCGCCCGGCAGATGATCGCTGCGGGCGATGACGTGTGGGGGAGCGCCCGCGAGGCAGAGCCTGCGGCGCTGCTGGCGCTGGGTCCGACGGGTTCGGTGGTGATGGACATGGGCGACGAGGCCTCAGTCGTCGCTGGCGTGCAGACACTGGGTGAGCAGATTGACGGCCTCGACCTGCTGATCAACTGTGCCGGCCTCGATGGGCGTGCCGTTGGTGCGTCCAAAGATGCCCGAGGTCCATTCGATTTCGATGCGCACACCTTCACTGAGGTGATGCGGATCAATGCGACCGGGCCGATGATGGTGACCCGGGAAGCCATTCCACTGTTGCGTAACGGCCAAAACGCGACAGTCGTGAACATCAGCTCCCAGCTCGGCTCGATGGAAGTGGCTGCCACAAAGGGCCGGGACACGGCCTACTGCGTGTCGAAGGCGGCGCTGAACATGGTGACGGTGAAGACCGCCGCCGCGGTGGCGAGTGAGGGTATTACGGTGATCTCGATGCACCCGGGCTGGGCCAGCACCGACATGGGCGGTGCGGGCGCTGATATTTCGCCCGAAGCGTCTGTCTCGGGGATGGTTTCGGTAATTGGCCGCCTGACTGCAGCGGACAACGGCCGTTTCCTGAACTGGAACGGCACCACGCACCCTTGGTGAGAGCGCATCCCTGGTAGCGACTGGGGCCCCATCCCGCATTGACTGGGGCTGTTCGGCGAGACTGTCAGTGCCCGTCCGTAGGTTGTCGATCAGCCCACCGACGAGGTCGAAAACATGACTGATATCACCGAGAAATCCACCGCCGAAGATGCCGACGCCGCTGTCGAACCCGCAGCTGATGCGGCTCCCAGCCGACGTAAGAAGACGTCAACCGCCTCCTTTGGCACCGGCTCACGCGAGAGCCATGATGCGTCGGCCTTCTATGCCCGCTTCGTGCCGCCCACCATCTCAAACGATGAGACGGTAGTTGCACCAACCGAGCGGCCTCAGCGCAATGCGTTTCTGCTCGGTTCGGCCGAGTCGCTGCTGGCCGACGAGAAGCTGGTCAAGGACAACTCGGTTGCACTCGTGGTCACCTCGCCGCCGTACTTCGTGGGCAAGACCTACGAGGAGGCCATGGGGCAGGGCCATGTTCCCGCTGAGTACGAGGAGCATCTGGCCAACCTGCATCGTGTGTTTGCGCTGTGTGCGCGCAAGCTTGAGCCGGGCGGTCGTATTGCGGTGAACGTCGCCAATCTGGGCCGCAAGCCGTATCGCTCGCAGGCCGCGGACATCATTCGCATCTTCGAGGATCTTGGCTTACTCGTGCGCGGCGAAATCATCTGGAAGAAGGGCGAGGGCATGAACAGCTCCACCGCCTGGGGTTCATTCCAGAAGCCATCCAATCCCGTGCTGCGTGACCTCACCGAGCGCATTGTCGTGGCCAGCAAGGGTCGCTTTGACCGGGCCATTCCGTCCCGGCGTCGCAAAGACATGAACCTGCCGTCTGAGGGGTCCATCTTCAAAGAAGAGTTCATGTCTGCCACGAAGGACGTGTGGGAGATTCCGGCCGAGAGCGCCACTCGTGTCGGCCACCCCGCCCCGTTCCCGGTTGATCTGCCCAAGCGTCTGATCGACCTGTACACCTACCGCGACGATCTCGTGCTCGATCCGTACATGGGGTCCGGTTCCACGGCAGTGGCTGCTCTTCGCAAGGGACGCGAGTTCATCGGCTGCGAAACGGATCAGAAGTACATCGATCTGTCTGAGAGCCGCATCGCCATCGAAACGCAGCGCATCGCGGACAATCAGGAACGGCTCGAAAAGTTCAAGGTTGTCGTGCCAGCGGTGAAGGCAGCCAAGTCCGATGAGATGCCCACGCATGCCCGCGCAGTGGCCGAGGGACGCAAGGCAGAAGAGATCGCCCACATCGTGTTGACCGAGTGCGGGTTCGAAATTCAAAGTGCCAGGACCAAGCTGCGCAGCGGCCCGGTCATCGACATCGTGGCCAAGGGCCGTGACGGTCAGATGTGGCACTTCGATGTCACCGGGGCATTCACCACAGAGCGCGGCGGGTTGCGCCGCACCGACACCATCTGGAAGTCGCTCGGCAAGGCGGCAGTGCGTCAGTCCGACGCACTTGCCAAGGACACCGGTGCCCGGTACGTCCTACTCACCACGTCGCTTCCACCCAGTGGGGTCGGGCTTCGGGCTCTCAAGTCAGCCCAGGAGAGTGAGCTCATCTTCGATGCGTTGGAGATGCTGCGCGAAGAACACCAGAAGCGTTTGGTCCGTCTCGCCAACGGCGATATCGATGCTCGCGAACCCATTGGCCCCAGCGAACCCGACGCACTGTTCTGATGTCCCGCACTGTTCTGATGTCCCGCACTGTTCTGATGTTCCGCACTGTTTGATGGGAGCAGCTCTGTAATGTCCATGTCCCAGCCAGACACTGAGCGAAGTGCCCAATCGGGTGCCGAGACGTTCGCGCCCGGGGCATACGCAGTCATCAACACCGAACCACCCGAGGTCCTTCTCGCCGAGAACGCGCAGGTCATCTCCCGGTTGATCTCCATGAAGATCGTGGCGAGCGCCGACCCGGCGCTGTTCCCCGGACACCGCCTGGAAGATGTACGCGCCCACCTGCTGGCCGAGCGTTGGGCGGAAGCCGTGCTGATGTGGATGGAATCCAGCGACATCACCATCGATGTCTACGAGGAGTACGTGCCGGTGTGGACTGAGCATGACCTCGACCGCGAAGTGGCATCCATGGCCATCCGCATGTCCCGTCTGTTCGAAAGCTGAGCTGAGGGCTGAACCATGGCATCCATCCGGACAGAGATCACCGAGGTTGTGACAGGTCTGGCCATGCTCGGCTTCCGAGATCTGGATGAAGCGCTGCAGGTGCGGCCCCGGTCCGTGCACAACGTCACCGACGAACACTTTGAACGGCTGCTCGCCGCCCGCGCTGATGGACTGCACCCGGCCGAGTTTGAAACCGCGTGGGAGAACGGGCATGTATTCGCCCGCTCCGGCGACGGCCTGCGCGGACGTCCGCCGTGGAACGTTGAATGGAAGGGCCCGCACAAGCCGCCCGGTTACGAGCAGGTGCCGGCCGACCTTCGCGTGGACCACGTCTACCTCATCTCCTGCAAGTACGGAAGTTCCATCCTCCACAACTCCGGGCCGTCGCATCTGTTTGAACGGTCACTTGCGGAGAAGCGTGTCGATCGCGGATCGGACTGGTTCCTCAGCACAGCCCCCGAGGCCTATCAGGAGTTCTATGCCGCATGCGTGCTCGACACCGAGCTTGACGATATGCCGCTCTCCGTCGCCGAGATCGACAAGGAACACCGCCTCAGGCTCAAGGCGGCCCTTCCGAAGCGAGGACGCCTGCCGGAGAAGGCCCAGCGTCTGTACGAGCAGTTCTCGCTGAGTGTCGCGCAGGAGTCGGCCGAACGGTGGCGGGCGAATCTTGGAACCAGGAAGCATCGTGAGGAGATGCTGTGGCGGCTATTGCGCCTGCAGGCGGCCCCGTACTTCGTGCTTGGCGCCACCACCTCCGGTGATCCTCTGCGGTACCGAGTAGGTACCCCGTGGGACTTTCGCGATCAGTTCGAGATCCGTTCCTTTGATGTCTGGCCAGATGCGGCCGGGCAACCCATGCTGCGATGGAGAGCAGATGTAACCGATCGGCGCACCGACAGCCGCTCCTCGGTGGAAGGTCACGTCGAGATCCGGTGGACGCACGGACGGTTCTCCGGCGCGCCCGAAGCAAAGGTGCATCTCGACACGCACCCGCATGAAGTCGCCGGATACTTCCCGCTGACATGAGTGCCTCATTTCTCGTCAAGGTTGCACTGCATGAGTAACTGCATTTTCTGTGAGATCGTGGCTCAAGAGTCGCCAGCGCATGTCGTGTTCCGCGACGAGCTTGCCGTGGGCTTCCTCGATACCACGCCGCTGTTTCCCGGGCATGTCCTCGTCGTCCCCCGAGAACATCACGTCACACTCGGCGACCTGCCTCCTGAACTTGTCGAACCGCTCTTCGCCCGAGCCCGCCTCGTCGCCCGAGCTGTCGAAGAGACACTTGGTGCCCAGGGCACGTTTGTCGCTATGAACAACATCGTGAGCCAGAGTGTCCCGCACCTGCACGTACACGTCGTGCCTCGGACCAAAGGTGACGGTCTGCGCGGATTCTTCTGGCCCCGCAACAAGTACGACTCCGAGGCCCACGCAGCTGAGACGGCATCTGCTCTTGCCGACGGCTATCGGCAGCAGCGTTCGGCCCACGGCTGGGATGCCTGACTTCACCAATATGACGGCGCAACAAAGATGACAGGCACAGTAAAGATGACAGGCACAGTGGCTGGGGTGGACGGCTACCGCGACGGCTGGGTCATCGCCATCGTCACGCTCTCATCAAAGAACATTCGCTTCACACTTGCTGACACCTTCGCCAACGTCGTGGCCTCCACCGCTGACTGCCACAGGGTGGGCGTCGACATGCCGCAAGCTCTTCCGCTCACCAGCCTTCGGGCCAGCGACCAGGAGATCAAGGACTATCTCGGTTCCGGTGGCCGCTCGCTGTTCTGGACAATGACACGGGCAGCACTCGATCAGGACAGTCACGCCGAGGCCGTTGTGGTGAACAAGGCCAATGGGGGCAAGGGGCCATCTGCGCAGGGCTGGGGTCTGGCCCGCAAGATCCGCGAAGTGCGTACCGAGTTGCTCACCAACCCCAACGCACGGGTGTTCGAGACACACCCCGAGTCCAGCTTCACGGCAATGAACGGAGACACGCTGATGATCTCCAAGAAGTCGGGCGCAGGAGCGGCCAAACGACTCCAGCTTCTGAGCATGTGGTCGCCAAACGTCCTGAACGCCGCCGCCGCAGTCGGGAACGGACCCGTTCTCGACGACCTTCTCGATGCAGCCGCGGCTGCGTGGAGTGCCGCTCGTGTTCACGTGGGAACGGCGCGGTGGTTTGGTGCCGGTGATGTCGACGACCAGGGGCTTCGGCGCGGCGTCGCCATCTGAAGACGTGTTCTGTCAGGGGCGCGGTCAGACGCTCTGTGGATCAGTCAGCCGTCGAGTCGCTCAAGTGCGGCGTCGACCATGGCCGCGACAATCTCGTCGAACGGCTTGGTCGCAGACCACCCGAGGGTCTCGTTGATCAGTCGTGGATCGCTGACCATGTCCACCGTCTCCGGTGGGCGCACAAAGTCAGGGTTGACCCGAACATGGTCGTGGTGGTTCAAGCCCACATGACTGAATGCAGCCGCGCAGAACTGATCAACAGAATGCGTCTCACCCGTGCCGATCACGAAGTTGCCCGGGGTGTCATGTTGCAGCATCATCCACGCGGCTTCGACGTAGTCGGGTGCCCAGCCCCAGTCTCGGCGGGCCTCCATCCTGCCCAGCTCCACCGCGCCCGATCCCGTTCGGGAGATGGCGGCGGCCGCGTTCGCAATCTTCGTGGTGACGAACCCGCTGCCTCGGCGCGGACTCTCATGATTGAAGAAGATGCCAGCGCTCGCATGGAGTCCGTCTTCCCGTGCGGCAGCAGTTGCTGCGTGCGCAACCGCCTTTGAGTAGCCGTAGGGATTCCGAGGACGAAGCGGAGTGGTCTCGTTTTGCGGAGCTTCCGTTACCGCTCCGAAGATTTCGCTTGACGACGCCTGGAAGAACCGGGCGTTGGGGGCGTGCGTCCGCAACGCGGTGATCAGGTTGAGCACACCATCGGCATTGATCGCCTGGGTCTCATCGGCCAACTCACCACTGGCCGCAACTGAGGACTGGGCCGCAAAGTTGTAGACCTCGTCGGGTTCGCAGGCTCGAATGACTTCCGCCACTGATGCTGCATTCGTCATGTCGCCGCTGATCGGGGTCACGCCTGGACGCATCTTCTGGCCCGAGGACTCCGGCCGTTCCAGCCCGAACACGCTGTACCCGCGTGGAACCAGGAAATCGGCCAGGTAGGAACCGTCCTGGCCGCAAACCCCGGTGATCAATGCGGTAGTCATAGCAGTGCGGTGGTCATAGCAGTGCGGTAGTCATAGCAGTGCGGTGGTCATAGCAGTGCGGTAGTCATAGCAATGGGGTGGTCATAGGGGAACCGTCATGGCCTAGGGCGCAACGAACTCAACCTCGTAGAGCGTTTCCCAGAGTTTGCCGGTCACCAGAAAGTGCTCGGTGACGGGGTCGAACGCAATGCCATTCAGCACCGCATTGTTTTCAAACGGGCGGGGCTGGTTCAACGAGCTTGCGTCGACTGCAGTGAGGACTGCCCCTGACGCTGCATCGATCTCCACGATCACATCCTGGAGGAAGACGTTCGCCCAGACTCGACCGTTGACGCACTCCAGTTCGTTGATGTTGCCCAGGGGCGTGCCGTCAAGCACCACCAGCACAGGGTTGCCGATGGGAGCGAACGTGTCGGGATCCCGAAAGACGAGGAACTCTGAACCGTCGCTCATCACCAGTCGGTCTTCGGACTCGTCGTAACAGAGGCCCCAACCAGCCGTGTCGTAGCGATACTCACCGATCTTCTCGAAAGTATTCTGATCCCAAATATAGGCAACCCTGGCCTGCCAGGTGAGTTGCACAAACCGGTCGTCGATAAGGGCAAGCCCCTCACCCCAGACATCCTCGGTTGGCTGGACTTCGCGCACGGTCTCGCCGGTTGCGCGGTCGACCTCAATCAGGCGAGTTGCGGACGGACCAAAGCTGCCGGTGCTTTCATACATCCTTCCGTCAGCATCGAGCAGCAGACCCTGAGTGAAATTTGTCGGGTTGTGCGGGAACTCGGCGATGACCCGGGGAACGAGACGCTCGGCGACGACAGCGCTGGCGCTCGTGATGTCCCGTGAGTCGTCGTCCGCGTTGGCCTCGTCGGAGGTGACCTGTTCTGGAGTGACCGTCGGCTCGACCGGGTCGATGGAAACCACAGCCTGGGGGGTTGGCACCCGGGAACCGGACGAGTTGGAAGCGTCTTCATCAACAGTAGATGCGCACGCGCTCAGCACGAGAGCGATGCACGAAATGGACAGCGCGTATGCCCACCGTGTGAAGCTGGCGTTCCGCAGGCGGGGGAGAAGCGACCGGATCATCCGGCACAGTGTGGCATCTGATCGACCAAAAGTGGCAGGGGGCTCAGCGGATCAGGTCGACGCACACCGGTCGACCCTGGCCGCCTATCGATGAAGAACGGCTCTGTTTGGCAGTCTGAGCCCCAAGGAGCCGCGCGGACTGTCCTCGTTCCTCGGCCTGTCCGTGCGGCTCCCATGCGCCTTGTTGGCGACCTTCGCAGGGTCGCCGATACAGACATGGCCGCTACCGTTCCCCCGATGCAGTCGAGCAACCCCAGAGTCCAGGCAATCATGGACGCAGGTCAGAAGCAGTGGCGGAAACGTCGTGGTCTGGGCGGCCCGAAGCTGAATCTGCATGCAGTGCTCACTGCGGCACGTCAGCGCACGCTGCTTGAGGACTTTGGCAGCGGTGACTTTCGCGACGGACTCGATGCATTGCTCGTTGCGCTGAATCAGTCGGCCATGACACCGGCCGAACAACGCAGGCTGAGTGACATGATCGTATCGAGGCTCCAGGCGCGCCTGCGGATTCGCGACTGGGTGAAGAAGAACCCGCCGGTTGTCGATGAGGACATTCGGGAACCGATCATCGTGACGGGTACGGATCCCGCTGGAGTGGAACTGCTCGGACGGGTGCTCGCCGAGGACGTCTTCAACCGGGCGCCTCTGCGGTGGGAAGCCGCATCGGTTGCGCCGGCGAGCGTGGCGTCAACGCGGGGTCACGATTCACGAATCGCTGCCTATCCGGGCGAGGGTGCCGGGTTGCCCGCTCCCTGTGACGACCTGTTGGCCAACGCGTTCGCTGATCCGTTCACCGGTTGGTGGGATGGAGGCGAGTATCAGCAGACGTGGCTTTCGGCTGATCAGGAAGCAGGCTATGAGTTTCATCGTCTGCAGTTGCAAATCCTGCAGAGCTCGTGGCCCACGCAGCGATGGGTCCTGCACAGCACTGCACACCTCGGCCAGCTTCACGCACTGCTGCGGACCTATCCCGACGCCCGAGTGGTCTGGGTACATCGCAACCCTGCTCATGTTGTCGAGCGCGTTGCCGGAGCGGACCCGACGATTGACCGGGCCGGGGTCGCTCGTCAGCTGCAGAAGATCATTGCGAGGTCTCTCGATGCTCGTGGTCAGCACCCCGAGACGTCGTTCTTCGATCTGCAGTACGTCGAACTGGTGGACGATCCTGTCGGTGCTGTCGAACGGTTCTATCGGGACTGGGGTATCGAGTTGCCCGACCTCAGCCGATGGCGCATGCAGGCGCTGTTGGCCGAGTCCAACACCATTCCCTCACCCGTGTCGCCCGAGCGGCCCGCTGTCACGCAACTGCGAGCAGAGCTGGCTGACTACGTTTCGACGTACGAAATCCCAAGCGAGATCTCGTTGCTCTGAGGCCGTGACCCGCCGTAGCCTCGGCATATGGCAATCATTCACAAAAGTCCTGTTCCCGACGTTGAGATTCCAAACGTCACCGTCACCGATTATCTGCTCTCCAAAGCGCTGACAAATCCAGACCGTGTTGCGCTCATCGACGGTCCGTCTGGTCGCACCTACACGGCAGCGCAATTTGCCGACATGGTCGCCCGCCTTGCTGGCGGCTTCCAGGAGTGGGGCGTTGGCCCGGACGTGGTTGTCGCAATCATGTCGCCGAACCTGCCGGAGTACGCAATTGCCTTCCATGCCATCCTGCGAGCCGGAGGAACAGCCACCACGCTGAACCCCACCTACACGTCCGAAGAACTTCGCCACCAGCTGCAGGATTCAGGCGCTGTGATGATGCTGACCGTGGAGCCCGTCCTCGCCACCTCGATGGAAGCCATTGAAGGCACAGATGTGCGCGAGACATTCCTGATTGGAGAAGGCAACGATCAGGCCCGCTCCCTGCTGGAACTTCTCGGCGAACCAATCGAACAGGTTGAGCTCGACCCAGCCGAAGCAATTGCGGTGCTCCCGTACTCATCCGGCACGACAGGCCTTTCGAAGGGCGTGATGCTCACGCATCGCAATCTCGTGGCCAACATCTGTCAGACCATGGAGATTTTCGACTACGAGGACGACGAAGCAGCCTTCGCCGCTCTGCCGTTTTTCCACATCTACGGCATGCAGGTGTTGATGAACGCACTCATCGCTGAGGGTGTGACCGTCATCTCGGTACCGCGTTTCGATTTGCAGGAAGCGCTGGAGCTGGTGCAGAAGCACAAAATCACCCAGTTCTTTGCCGTGCCACCCATGGTGCTCGCGTTCGCAAAACACCCGATCATCGACAACTACGACCTGTCATCGCTACGGTCCGTTTTCTCCGGAGCAGCCCCGCTCAGCGCCGAACTTGGCGCTGAAGCATCTGCGCGTCTCGGTTGCCCGGTCGTCCAAGGGTATGGAATGACCGAACTCTCACCGGTCAGCCATGCCACCCGCGCCGGCGATTTCAAGCCAGGCTCATCAGGCATCACGGTGCCAAACACCGAATGCCGCATCGTCGACACCGACAGCGGCGAAGACCAGGAGGTGGACGGCGAAGGCGAATTGTGGGTTCGCGGTCCGCAGGTCATGAAGGGCTACTTCGGCAACACCGAAGCAACGGCTTCCACCATCGACGACGATGGTTGGCTCCACACCGGTGACGTCGCTCGTTTCGACAGCGACGGCCACATCTATGTGGTTGACCGCGTGAAGGAGCTCATCAAGTACAAGGGTTTCCAGGTGCCACCCGCAGAGCTCGAAGCGCTACTGCTCACGCACCCTGGCATCGCTGATGCTGCGGTCATCGGTATCGCCGACGATGAAGCTGGCGAGCTGCCGAAGGCTTTTGTCGCCCTGCAACCGGGCGTGGAGCTCAGCGCCGACGAGATCCAGGAATTCGTGAAGCCGCACGTGGCCACCTACAAGCAGATCCGTCTCGTGGAGTTCATCGACGAGATCCCGAAGTCGGCGTCGGGCAAGATTCTGCGGCGCTTCCTCCGCAACAAGTAACGTCAGCGCTCGCGCAGTTTGGTCGTTTGATACAGCACGGATCGGCGGCGACAGCTGTCACACAGGCACACCATTTGAGGCATGAACCCAGCTACCGGGCGGATCAGTTGATCCGTCCGGTACTGCGTTTTCGGTACGCTTGGTCCATGACCACAGCATCTCCTTCTGCCACGGCCGACAGCCCGCTCGCACGCATCTCTCAAACTGCGTCCAGCGGTCCCATTGCGCACCTTCCGGTTTGGGAAGCTGTGGTTCCGTCCGACGTTGAACCCGCAGTTACTGAACTGATTGCCACTATCGAGTCAGGCTTCGCCGAATTGGAAGCCGGCATTGGATCGGCCGATGGTCCGGCGCCGAGTTGGGCATCCGTGATGGAACCGATGGAACAACTCGGCCATGATCTGGGCGCAGTGGTTGGATCCATAACCCACCTCACCAGCGTGAAATACGACGATGATTTGCAAGAGGCCTACGACGCGGTGCGCCCAGCAGTTATTGCGGTGTCCAACATGATGAGCCAGAGCCGGCCGGTGTACGACGCAATGGTCGCCCTGCGAGACAGCGACGCTGTTAGCGAACTGTCTGTGGCCCGCAAGCGCATCCTGAACGAATCAATTCGCGGCATGGAACGGTCGGGCGTTGCCCTGACCGGGGCCGATCAGGAGCGCTACGTCGAGATCAAGGAACGCCTGGGTGAACTCAGCACCGCTTTCACCACCAACCTGATGAAAGAGGAAAAGCACTCGCGCGTTGCCGTCACCGACGAGACCCGTCTCGATGGCATCCCGGTCGCCGTCGTGGAGATGGCCCGCGCCAAGGCAGCTGAGAACGGCGAAGACGACGAGTGGCACTTTGTGGTCAACGGCGTGAACTATCAGGGCATCTGTCAGCAGGCCACCGATCGCGCTCTGCGAGAAGAAATGATGCGAGCGTTTCGTGACCGCGGCCGCTCCTTCGAACTCGACAACCGGCCAGTGCTGAAGGAAATCCTCCTGCTCCGTCAGGAACAGGCGCAGCTGGTTGGGTTCGATCACTACGCGGACCTGAGTGTCGACGCCAAGATGGCGCCGTCGGTGGAATCGGTGTGGGATCTGCTGCGCGAGCTTGAAGCAGCAGCAAAGCCAGTTGCCGCTGCGGAGCTCGCGTCACTCAAGGCGTTCATGGCGGAGAACGATGCACCCGATGCCGACGCTCCGGCGGCTTGGGACATTGCGTTCTGGGCGGAACGCCAGCAGGAAGCGTTGTACGGCTACGACGCCGAAGCGTTGCGTGACTACTTCCAGTTGCCTCGTGTTCTGGGTGGCTTGTTCGAGTTGGTCACCAAGTTGTACGGCGTGGAGATCGCCGAGTCCACCGATCCGCTGGTTCCGGTGTGGGACCCTTCGGTGCAGTTCTTCGAGGTGAAGCGCGACGGTGACATCATCGCTGCGTTCTACGTGGACCCTTATGCCCGTCCGGGGGAGAAGCGCGGCGGGGCGTGGATGAACACGGTTGTGGGTCGTGACCGTCTGCTCGCTTCGGGCGACGCTGACTCGTCGCTGCCCGTTGCGTTGTTCGTGATGAATGCTCGTCCGCCCGCCGAGGGCCGGCCGGGGCTGATGTCTCTCACCGAAGTGCGCACCCTCTTCCACGAGTTTGGCCATGCCACCCAGCACATGTTCACCGAAATTGACGAGGGGGGCGCGTCAGGAATGAACCTTGTCGAGTGGGACTCGGTGGAACTCGCCAGCCAGTTCAACGAGTACTGGATGGAGCACAAGCCGTTCCTGCGGGCGCTCACTGCTCACGTCGACACGGGCGAACGCCTTGACGACGAGACACTCGACCGCATCATCGAGAGTCGAAACTTCATGGCCGCCAACGCCACGCTGCGCCAGTTGCACTTTGCGAAAACCGACATGGCACTGCATCAACGATTCGGTATTGAAGAAGGCCTGCACGATCCAACCGAGGTCGACATTGCCATTGCCGAAGAGACGCTGCTGACGCCTCGTATCGAACGGGAATCAAACCTGCCTTCGTTCGGACATCTGTTTGCGGGCGGCTACGCGGCTGGGTACTACTCGTACAAATGGGCCGAGGTACTTGCGGCTGACGCCTTTGCTGCGTTCCGTGAAGTTGGGCTCGACAACGACGTTGAGCTCCGAGCGGTTGCCGATCGTTTCCGGGAAACCGTTCTGGGTCTCGGCGGAAGCCGACCGGCAGCCGAGGTGTACCGCCTGTTCCGCGGACGCGACGCTACGCCTGAGGCGTTGCTCATTGATCAGGGACTGGCCGAACCGGCCGCCTAGTCCCTGGTACCTCGTAGTCTCTGACGCATGGCGATTCACGATGAGAAATACCTGAGCTTCACCACCTTTACAAAGGCGGGGGAGGAGAAGTCGACGGCGGTGTGGATAGCTGACCTTGGCGACGGAACCATGGGTTTCACCACGCCCGGTGAGTCATGGAAGGTCAAGCGGCTCCGCAACAATGCGAACGTGCTGCTCCAGCCATGCGATCAGAAGGGCGGAATCACGCCCGGCAGCGAACGGGTGCAAGCAACGGCACAGGTGGAGACCAGCGCAGCGGTATTCGGAGAAGTCCGCTCAGCGATCAAAGCGAAGTACCCCATCGGCTTTCGCCTGATTTACGTCATCAATAAGATGGCCGGGCGCGACAGCGACACCGCAGTCATCGTCACCCTCAAATAGCGCCGGGCGACGCGGTGTCAGACACTGTTCGATTGGCTAAGCGACGGTGTCAGACACTGTTCGATTGGCTAAGCGATGGTGCCGGCGTCGCGTAGGGCGGCGATGTCGGCTTCGGAGCGGCCGAGCGCGGCGAGGACTTCGTCGGTGTGTTCGCCGAGTCCGGGGGCCATGGAACGAGCGGCCCATTGCGTGCGACTGAAATCCACCGGCGTGGCAACCATGGCCGCGGAGCCTGCACCGTTGGGGACGTCGATGATGCCGCCGCCGGCCCATGCCTGTTCGTCGGCGACGAGGTCTTCCATCGAGTTGATCGGCGCCCAGAAGAAGTCGGGCTCCGTCGCAAAGATGTCCACCCACTCCGCCATCGGCTTCGTCAGGAAGACCTCATCGATCAGCGCTATCAACGCCTCGGCATTCTGAGCGCGTCCGGCCTGGGAGTTGAAGCGTTCGTCCTCCATCCACTCTGGGTGGCCGCAGACCCGCGCAAGAGGCGGCCAGTGGCGAGCGCCCTCCAGGCCCGTGATCCAGAAGCGTTTGCCGTCGCCGGCCTGGTAGTTGTTCATCGCCGGGTTGCCCATGGTGGTGCGCTTGCCCTTCGCAATTGGTTGGCCCCACATCAACATCGTGTTCAGGTCAAAGGCAATGGTGTACATGCCTTCGCGAAACAGCGAGGTGGAAACCCGTTGGCCCAGTCCACTCTTCTCTCGTTCGAACAGCGCAGCGCTGATGGCAGCTGCGCCAGCCATGCCTGCGTTGTGGTCACCCATGCCGCCTCGTTGAAAGGGCGGGTCCGCACCCTCATCGGACAGAAGCGCGGCGATACCGGCGCGGGACCAGAACGCAGCCACATCGAAGGCGGGACGGTTCACGTCGGGTCCCTCGGTGCCGTAGCCGGTGACATGGCAATAGATCAGCCGGGGGAACACCTCCTCAAGAGACGCCCAGTCGAGTCCCATATTTTCAAGGGCAGAGGTGCGCAGGTTGGTGATGAACACGTCGGCATGGCCCAACAGCTCCATTGCCACCGCCTTGCCGTCTCTGGTGTTCACGTCGAGGGCGATGGAGCGCTTTGAGCGATTGTCCATCTCGAAGATTGGATTGGAAGGCAGGACGTTGCCGAGGATCATCTGGAACATGCGCGACGGATCGCCTCGACCCGGCGGCTCGATCTTGACGACATCGGCGCCCCAATCGGCCATGAATGCGCCGGTAGCGGGCCCAGCGATCCACACGCCCATCTCGACGACCTTCACACCTGTCATTGGTCCTGTCATGGCAACAATGTAGGGCACGCTCCCAGCCCTGCAATCTGTGATGCACAGGGGGAGCACAACAGGGGGAGAACAATGGATGAAGATCTGGCAGTCATCGGTGGCCTGGCGGGGACGGCACGAGCGACAGGCCCGGGTTGGCGGTGTGGCGGTAGTGTCCGACGACGGCGCGCTCGAGCCAGCGGTCAACATCCACCCGGAAGGCTGGTTGGGGTTTTCCCGGCTTGAACGCCTGAATGGTTCGTCTGGACCATCAATGGTGCTGGGTTGACGCCGATTCTTCTGGGATGGTCGCCGTTACCCCTCAGCCGAACGCCGCGCCTATGGCGTCAGCCCCGGACGCTCCTGCTCCGCGCAACCTTGTTGGTCGATGGGCAGACTTCTGGCTTCTCGGTGGAGCGAGCATTGCCTTCTGTCTGCTGTTCATGATTGCGGCCCCGCTGCGGGGCGTCATGCCAAGCTTCGAAGGATCTCTGCTTCGCATCGGGGCCGCCGGGTTGCTCCTGTCCTTCTTTGTGAACTTCCCGCACTTCATGGCTTCCTATCGCCTCGCCTACGGGCGCGAGAAGGAATTTCGGGAGCAGCATCGCTTCGAGTTGAAGATCGTGCCGGCCGTGCTCTCTTTGATCGCACTCACTGGTGTAATCGTCGCTCGGACCTTTGATCAGGTCGCCAGCTTCAGTCGAACCTCAATCCTCACCGGCCTCGGCACGCTCATGTTTCTCAGCGTGGGCTGGCACTACGTGAAACAGATCTACGGATGTGTCCGGGTGTGCGCATCCTTTGACGGGTACACCATGGACAACCGGCAGATGAACATCATCCGCTATGGCCTGTTCCCGATGTGGCTCCGCAGTCTGATGAGTGTGAACGAGCAGGCTGGCAGTCTTGCCGGCCTCGGCTACGGGTGGGGAGGCGGTCCGGGCTGGATGATCGTGCTGACAAACATCGCAGTGGCTGTTGGAGCCCTGGCGGTCGTTGCCATGTTTGTGCAGAACTGGATGAAGTCCGGTCAGGCCCCATCACTGCGCATGGTCGTGCCCATCGTGGCGATCTACGTCTGGTGGGTTCCTGCTGTGCGCTTCGGCTTCCCTCTGCCGCTGGTACCGTTCTTCCACTCGCTGCAGTACATCCCGTTCATCGCGAAGGTGGAACGGAGCAAGGCCCAGGATGCGCTAGCCGTCAGGACCGAAACCGGGGTAGCCCCGTCAGTGTCGGTGAGGGCTCGACTGACGCTTGTGGCGACCGGACTGTTCATGACCGGCGGACTGGTCATGTACGGGTTGCCCGTCACCCTCGACGCCCTCATTGGAACGCGCGAAGCGACAGGTTTGTATGTCATGTTGATCGCCGTGACTCTGGTGATCAATGTGCATCACTACTTCATCGATCATGTGATCTGGCGTCTCAGGGACGACGCCTACACGCGCGATCTGTTGATGCGGTGAGAGGTCAGCTGGGGTCGCTGAGCCAATTGGGTTTGATGAAGAGCCCGAAAAGGTAGAGGGCACCGACCACAACGCAGATAATGCCGAGTACGGCTCCACCGGTGTGCTGCGAGATCAGGATTGAGATGATGCCGAGAATCACCAGTGCAAGTGCACCGATCACGAACACCATCTTCGCCCAGACCGGCCAACCCTCATGGGCCATTCGTCCCTGTACTCCAGCCATGACGTTGCCCACTTCCGTTTCGGTTACGTCAGCCGCAATCGGCGCTGACGGATGGTTGTTGCTCGTTTGTAGCCCATTTGACGGGCTCCTGTGTAGATAGACGTCTGAAACCTCGACTTTGTCGCGTGGAGTCCGGTCATTGCCACCGGAGCCGGGAGGGTCCGGGTCGGGCTCTCGCGCTCGCCTTCGTGCCCGAAGGCGCCATCGTGCTGGTGAACGACTTCGGGGTTGGCCGCGAAGGTCATGACGATGCCGAGCCGTCACCAGGCTCGAGCCTTCAGTGCTGACGCCCCGCACCCGCCGCCGTCTCGGCGCCCGACAATGGCTGCGGAACGGCCTAGACGGCGTCCTGGCCCTGTTCGCCGGTACGGATGCGGACGATGTTGGACACGTCGCTCACCCAGATCTTGCCGTCACCAATTTTGCCGGTGCGGGCCGCGTTCATTATGGCGTCCACTGCAGCCTGGGCAGCATTGTCACCGACGACCACTTCGAGGCGCGACTTCGGGGTGAAGCTCACCTTGTATTCGGTGCCGCGATAGGTCTCGGTGTGGCCGCCCTGGCGACCGTAGCCCTGGGCTTCGGTGACCGTCATACCCTGCACGCCTACGCCGTTGAGCGCCTCTTTGACTTCGTCAACCTGATGCGGTTTGACGACAGCGGTGATCAGCTTCATGTGGGAACTCCCCGGAGGTTGTGTGTTCTCGTCGTGAGAAATATCGACGCCACTTTATATTGACACAAAGGGACTGTGTGTTTCAGGGTGGTTAAACCCTTTGATGGGCATTCTTCGGCTTCGATGGGGCGACCTTGAGCCCGTTTGTCTGGTCGGTTCGCAGGCCCCAAAGATTGATTATGTAGCAATACATTGACACAAACCGATTACCGTTGGGGCATGGCTCGCGTTCCGCATCTTCTGATCAGGATCGACACCCGCTCTGCAATCCCTCCGTTTGAGCAGATCAGGGCGCAGATTTCGCTCCTGGTCGCAAGCGGCAGAACCCGCCCTGCATCACGGCTGCCGACCATTCGCTCACTTGCGGACCAGCTCGCAGTGGCTCCCAACACCGTTGCTCGCGCCTACCGCGAGCTGGAAGCGGCGGGAATCGTTGATGCTCGAGGGCGGGCTGGCACCTTCGTGTCAGCCGAGCCGACCGTGGCGTTCGCCGTCGTGGAACGCAACGAGCGACTGGAGCACGCTGCAGCCACGTTTGCCCATGATGTTGTACAGCTGGGCGTGGACTCTGCGGCTGCACTTGAGGCAGTGGCCGGGGCACTGAGGTCTGCCGAACGCCGACTTCAGATTGCCGATTCCTGAAGAGTTCCCCGCTCGTTGGAATTGTGGCTGATGTTGTCAATGTTGCTGGTGTTGATTGTCGCGAAGGCGTTCAGTACAGTGTGCGCAGGGCCCCGGGCGGAGTCCGGCTCTGCGCTGCCGTCTTTCGGGTTTGACCCCGACGGAGGGCGAACAGAACCGGTGTATCCGTACCGTTGAAAAGAGCCCACCGATGAAGAACAAACTGATCTTCTCTCTCCTCATCCTGTTCGTCTTCTATCTGATCAGTCAGGACGCCACCCAGACAGGCAACACCGCCAACGAGTTCTTCACCTGGGTCGACGGCGGAATTGAACATGCCAAGGACTTCATGGACGCACTGCTTGACCGCGAGAGCGTGCCCGCAAACGTCGAAGCCCAGTAGGAGCGCCGAGACTCATAGAGCATTATCGCCATGGCCTTTCAGGATCTATTCCTCCCGCTCGAAGACGCGGACTTCCTTGTCCCATCTGAACGCGTCTATTATCGTCGCCGCCGCCACATCGCCGTTCTGCTGCAACCGACGTTCGAGTTCGCTGTTGCGGTGTCGATCTTCGTATGGATGTTGGTCGGAGCGCCATTGGTTGGGCAGTCGCTGGTCATGTCCAGTCTCGGCATTCCCATCCTCGTTCTGCTGACGCGCCTTGTGATGAGGGTGGACTGGAAATCGCCGAAAGCCATGGCCGGCCTCGCCGCCTTTGGCCTGCTCGTGTATGTGACGCAGGTGAACGCGCCGACGCTTGGACTGGGCATCGTTACCGGCATGGCCATCCGTTTGGGCCTACGAGCGGCCCGGTGGTACTGGTTCCGCCGCATTATCATCACTGACCGCCGGGTCATTGAAGTGGATGGTCTGCTGACGTCGAGCGTGGCTTCGATGCCGCTCGACCGGGTGACGGACGCGCAGCTCTACCGCAGCGTGCTCGCCGAACTTCTCGGCTTCGCTGAGTTCCGCGTGGAATCCGCCGGTCAGAATCAGGCGTTGGCCAGGATCAACTTCCTTGACGATCCGGACATGTTCCACCTGCTCATGGTTCAACTCGCGGCGACGAGCCAGACCACCATTCCGCTGACGCCTGACGCGGCGCACCCGCCGCGCATCTTCGACCAGAACGCAATCTGAGCCAACGGGGCAGGCGTTGAACGAGTGACTGCTGGGACAGCCACTCATTGCGACAGGCTCTGCTACGAGAGGAACTCTCGTATGCGGTCTTTGGGGCGGCCGATGATGGCCTTCCTGCCTTTGACCACGATGGGACGCTGAAGCAACGCCTTCTGTTCAGCGAGCAGGCTGACAACCGCTTCGGGGTTGTCGACGTAGTCGTCCGCGTTCAACTCCAGCTTCTTGAATCGTGAGTCTTTGCGGACGAGGTCCTCAACAGGATCTTCCAGACCAGCGACAATCTTCTTGAGCGCCTTCTCGTCTGGCGGCTCTTTCATGTACAGCACCACGTCGTGGTCAACTCCCAGATCCTCGGCGACCGCCAAGGCATTCTTGGAAGAACCTCAATGAGGGTTGTGGTAGATCGTCACCTTTGCCATGTGTGCCTCCAGGGGCGGGATGGGCCAACTCAGCGGCCAACCGTGAACAGTTCCGAATCGGGAACCGTTTGCATCGTGGATACGTAAATCTAGCCTTCGGCATCGCCGTGTGCCGCATTTGACCGCGGAACACGAGGCCGGACAGAAATCTCACAAATGGTGGTTGGATGCACACCCATGGCGCTTGACATGGCCGATGCTGGGGACGCCGAAGGACTCAATTGCACGCAGCGTTGCTTGTGTGACCACGCAACGGCGTCCCCAGTTGCTATCAATAAAGCAGAGAAGGCGGAGGGAACGAGTGGTGACGGGGTCCTGGAACCGACCGAAAGCGACGTATGTGGTGTTCGTTGCGGGTCGTCCGATTCCAGCCCTGTCACCATTCCACATCAAACGCAGCATCCAAGGGCTGCCGATGTGAATCTGGCTGAGCCCAACTCATCGGAGTTGGGCTCGCCAGGATCTGTGATTCCTGGCTGAACCACTCAAAAGAGCGGCCGCCGTGTCGATGTGAACCGTATGGCCGAAACACCTCTGACCCCATTCCGCCTTCACACCGATCACGATCTGGCCATGGCTGCCCTTGGCCGGGTTGCCGACAGCGCAACGCGTCGCAGACTGTTCGCTGCCGTGCCGAACCGCCCGGCCCGCGTCCCAACCGGCGTTCGCGTTGTCTCAATGAACGACTTCAAAGCCCGCCGCGCTGAGCGAAGCGAATCAGCTCGGACCCGGTCCATGTCCGCCCACCCAACCGCATCCTTTGCTCCCGACGCCCCCCACCCTGCGTGATCTCTCCCTGCCCGCTCAACCATGCGCGGTGTCAGACACACCGTTACAAGTTGAGGTCTGCATTCCCGGCTGCGCAAGCCCGCTTCGGGTTTCGGTACCCGGCCACTCCAACGTTGAGATATGCCGGGGCGGTACTGTGCAGAGGTGGTTGCAATTTGGGTGCGAATCAGAACGCCTCTTGCGCTGATCGTCGCGTGTGCGTTGCTCGCGACAGCGTGTACCTCAAGCAGTGAGGTCGGCAATGAACAGGCCTTCTGCGGCCTGCTCAGTGAAGGTGTGGGGCTCCGGCCGTCGGCACAACGACTGACCGATTTCGATTCGCTTGAAGCAGTGGCTCCGCTCTCCATTCGCGGCACGGTCCTTCGCCTGCGTAACACCGAACTGGATCTCAACGAGATTGACCCCCTCGACGTGGAGGCGCTCTTCAACGCTCGCTTCGACCCGAACTCGTCTGCAGCCCGGGCGGCGTTGCAGGACTACGCAGTCACCACGTGCGCAATCAATCTCGAAGAGGGCCCGCCGGTACCGGCCGACGAAGTCGAGGCCGATCTGCGTGAGTACCTCGAGTCGAACTTCGGCGACGCGCCGTGGGTGGACACCGTCGGGCTCACCCCGGGCATCTCGAATGGCAAACTCAATTCCGTCATCGCCCGACTGGTGGCCGAACCTGCTTCCGATGACGAAGCGGGTGAGATCTGTCGAGCGCTTTCGGTGTATCTGTACACGCTCCGCTCCGGCCAGGGCACCGTCTCTGTCGAGAAGAATGGGGCGGTTGTCGCATTCCGGTCTGGACCTGAGGCAAGCTGTACATCGATCTAGACAAAGAGTGAGGTTTCCCGATGGGGTACAAAGTTGTGGTCGATTTCGACCTTTGCGAAAGCAACGCAATCTGCATGGACATCGCTCCGGATGTCTTCGAGGTACGTGATGACGACTTCCTGTACATCCTCGATGAGACCCCGGGCCCCGATCAACGCGAGAAGGTTGACGACGCAGCCGCACGGTGCCCGAAGCAGGCCATCAAGGTTGAAGAGCTGAGCGACTCCTCCGAGGAGGAGTGACTGAGAGCTCCGCTGGCGCGGATTTGGACGCTTCCATCAGCGCCATCACCATCGTCGGCGCCTCTCTGGCAGGCCTGCGCGGCGCTGAGGCGTTGCGCCGCGACGGTTTCACGGGTCGTATAAGTCTCATCGGCGACGAGGCCCACGACCCGTACGACCGTCCGCCGCTGTCGAAACAGTTCCTCGCCGGGGAGTGGGACAGCGACAGACTTCGTCTGAGTAGCGCCGAGAAGCTGGCCGGGCTTGAGCTTGACATGCGTCTCGGATGCCGAGCCGTGTCCCTTGACGTGGACAACCGCTCGGTCACCCTCGACGATGAGACGGTGGTGTCCGCCGACGCTGTGTTGATTGCAACTGGGGCGCGCGCTCGCCGCCTTCCGGTAGCGAATCTCCCTGGTTTGCATGTTCTTCGATCGCTCGACGACGCGGTCGCATTGTCCGAGGCAGTTGCACAGGAACCCAAACACGTTGTGGTGATTGGTGCAGGTTTCATCGGCGCTGAGGTGGCCGCAACACTTCGCACCCGGGAGATCGACGTAACCATGGTCGATGCGGCCGAAGCGCCGATGATCCGCGGGCTGGGCGTGGAACTTGGCACCGTTTGCGCCGAGATCCATCGTGCCCACGGGGTTGACCTTCGCCTTGGCGTGGGCGTTGATGATGTACTCGGCGAGGACCACGTCACCGGTGTGGCACTCAGCGATGGAACCACCGTGGAGGCGGACATCGTGGTCGTGGGAATCGGCGCGGTGCCGAACACCGAGTGGCTCGAAGACTCCGGGCTGACCCTCGACAATGGTGTGGTGTGCGACGAGACGTGCCTTGCCGCTCCCGGTATCGCTGCGGCGGGCGATGTCGCCAGATGGCCGAATCACCGCTTCGGCGAAGTCATGCGCGTTGAGCATTGGGACAACGCAGTGGATCAGGGCATGTATGCCGCTCGCCGATTGGTGAGCGACGAGACGCCCGAACCCTTCGCTCCTGTGCCGTGGTTTTGGAGCGATCAGTTCGACCGCAAGATCCAACTGGCCGGCCGGACGCAACCGGGCGATGAGACCATGATTGTGAACGGCACGGTGGAAGAGCGACGCTTCGCAACCATTTTCGGCAGGGACGGTCGGATCGTTGGTGTGTTCGGTATGAATCGTCCTCGCCACGTCATGCAGTACCGCAAACTGATTGCAGCCGACGCGACGTGGGACGAAGCTGTCGCTCACGCCCAGGAGTCTGCGTCCTGAAGTTGATACTCGCGGTGGGCATCGCCGGGCTCGTGTTCCTGAGCGCGTGTGCAGCTCAGGGAGGCCTCGATGTCGTTGCCCTTGAGTCGGAGCTGCAACAGCTCACACTGGTCGAGTATCCTGGCGTTGTCGCTGGGGTCGAATGCCCCGATCCGCTCAACCCGCAGCCGGGCGATGTAGTCACGTGTGAGGTGACAATCGGAGCGCAGGTGGCCCCATTGCTCGTGACATTCGGTGCAGAACGAGGCGGGGTGAGCAACGCCCGCATTGACGCTCGCCTGGTGGACGTCGCATCGGTTGAGGCCATGGTCGCGGCAGCGTTCGCCCAGGACCTCGGAGACGTGCAGGGTGTGCAGTGCGCCCAACCGATCATCGTCGTGGCGCATGGGAACCGCATAACGTGCTCGGTAACGGACGGACGCGGCGTGGAACGCCTCGTGGAGGTCACGCCGGCCGACGATGGAACCCTCGCTGTAGCGCTCGCAGGGTGACTACCAGCGGTGCACGAAGCAACGGTCGTCCATGGTGCCGGGCGACCAACGACCCCACGCTGAGAGCGCACCATTGCGGGTCCGTTCGGTCCACGCCATCGCATCCGGACGCAACACCCGCCGAACCACCTGGCGAACCTCGCCGTCGCTGACGTCGTAGCCCGTCCAAGTCCCGGGATAGTCCTTCGTCGAGCCCACTTCCGCCACGGTGATCGACTTATGGAGGCGTCGCCGGTGCCGATGGGTGTGGCCACTCACCACAAGCGTGCCCGGCTTTGCGGCGTGGAGATCGTCAAGGAACGGGATTGCAGTGACCGACGAAATACCGGCGGGTGCCATCCAGGCCCGCACACGGGGTTGCAGGTTGTGGTGCAGAAACACGATGACCGGAAGCTCGGAGTTTCCCGCCGCCTCCACGATTGGCTCGTGGATGTGCTCAAGCTCGCCGTAGTCCGACCAGGCGACGGCAGTGTCGGCCACGATGAGACGAACACCCGGCAGATCGCGGACACGGACCGATTCGCCGAGGTCATAATTCCAGTCAGCGAAGTGCTCCACGGGCAGATCGTTGTGCCGGGTCTCATGGTTGCCAAGAGCGAAGTCCCACGGCACGCCGAGGCCCGCAACAAGTTCTCGTCCCACCGACCACTCCCAGTCCTGCATGTGATGGACGAGATCACCTTTGACGACCAGATGATCCGGGCCCCACTCGGACATTTCCTCGAACGCAGCCCGGGCGCACCGTTCGCCCGAAGCGACCTCGGGGAATGGCCGCTCCTTCATGGCGCCGGCAACGCCGAACTGGAACGAACCGATGTGAACGTCATTGACTGTCGCAATTCGGGTGAGTGTCGGTCCGCTCGGCTCGGGAAGGGTGCGAAACGCCAGATGCTGGAGGCCGTCGTCAGTGTGCAGCGTCGCTTTGTATGGAGTGTTCGCCGACAGATTTGCGAGCTCAAGACCGCCGGGACTGGCGGGGCTGGAGACGTCGAAGTGTAAGGTCTGGGCTGAACCGTCCAGGGGCCTGACCCGAACCTGCAGGTTGCCAGAAGGAACCCGGCGCCAAACAAGTTGGGCTGAGGTGACATCGACCGCGAAGATCTGAGTCGGTGATGGCAGCTGCAGCCCCCGGCGTAAACGTTCAATCGGACTGGTTACCGGCGGGCCCGCCATGGAACGAGTCAGTTGCGAACAGCGGCGAGAGCGGCGTCGATCTGCGCTCCGACGCGGGCGCGAAGTTCCACGTTTGTGTGCATCTGTTCAACGGACTGCTTCACCAGAAGTTCACCCTGGGGGACAGGATGAGCGTCAAGAAATGCGGTGATTTGCCTGGCAAGCTCATCCCGGGTCAGTGCGGTGATACCGCTCACCAGGCGGGGGATGGAGTTTGCCGGCAGGCGGGCGTTGAGGTCGTCCCAGTGCTCGGCTACGAAGGTCCAAACCTGTTCGCCGACGTGCTCATTCTGCATGCCGAGCGCAATGAGTTGCCCCACTTCCTGCGTGCGAACGGTGCCGGCACTGACCATGTGAAGCGTCTGCGTCATTTGCTCTGGTGCCGGGAACCTGGCCAGCGCGAACAGGTGACGGCGTTCGGTCTGGGGTGTTTCAGCGCTCTCATAGCGACGAAGAACTTCGGCGTAGTCCTCGCTGGTTCCGTTCTCGCACACGATGGCAAGAGCCGCAGCAGCGAGACTCGGATCAGCATCCGGCTCATCAAACAGTTCCCGGCCGCGTGCGATGGTGTCAGCGTCGGCTCCCGTAGTGCCCATCACTCTGAGAAGAGCGGCGCGGAGTTCATTTGTGCGGTCAGATTCGCCGGAGACGGGCACGGGGCCGAGTCGGTCGAGCGCCGGGGCGCACAGCCGGCGGGTGAACGCGGCGATGTCTGCGGAGCGATCCGAGGAAGACAGACGGGATACCGATTCGACAACGGCAAGGACTCGCTGCCATACCGAGACGTCGGTCTCTTCGCTGAACATCGCAAGCGCAGACATGACCTCAGGAAGTGTGGCGGCGCCGGCAATCATCCGAGCCCACAGATCATCCACGACACCGTAGCGTTCGATTGGATCAAGGTCGCTGAGGTGGTCGAGCAGTCCGGCCAGAAGCTCGGGCGAGTAGCCGACACGGTAGAAGCCGCTTGCTCCAGCGTTGACGAGCACCCAGTCGGGTTCACTATCAGGGCCGACGGTGGCCTCCGGCCCCTCCAGCAAAAATCGGCTGTCGCTGCGGGCGCCGTTTCGACCACAGCTGATAACGACAGGCACAGACCATGTGGCGTCGGTGCTGCCGCTGAATCGGAACTGTTGCTGCGTGAGGCGGAGTGTGGCGTCATCCGCAAGGCTGACGTCCACCAGGGGAAAGCCGCCCTGGAAGATCCAACTGTCCATTATCCGACGCACCGGCTGGCCCGTGGTTTCTTCAAGCGCGTCCCACAGGTCATGCGTCTCCGTGTTCGCGAATGCGTGGCGGCTCAGGTAGTGATGCACACCGGAGCGGAACTCTTCGGCTCCGAGGAACTGTTCGAGCATGCGCACGACGGCGGCACCCTTTTCGTACGTGAGGATGTCGTACATCCCCTCGGCGTCCTCGGGGCTGTGCACCTCGAATTCGATCGGCCGCGTGTTGGCAAGTGAGTCCACCCGGAACGCTCCACTGCGGGACAGCCCAAAGTCCGTCCAGCGGTTCCACTCAGGGCGATATGCATCACAGACAAGCATTTCCATGAACGTCGCAAATGCCTCTTTGAGCCACAGGCCGTTCCACCACTTCATGGTGACAAGATCACCGAACCACATGTGTGCAAGCTCGTGCGCTATCACGTCAACAGCGCGCTGCTGCTCAGGTTGCGTGGTGCGATCGGGGTCGACCAGCAGCAGGACCTCGCGGTACGTGACGCAACCGAGGTTCTCCATGGCACCCGCGGCGAAGTCGGGTATGGCGACCATGTCGCACTTGTCGCCCGGGTAGGGAATGCCGAAGTATTCGGTGAGCCAGTCCATGGCGAACTTGCCGGCGTCCAGTGCAAACTGCGTCATGTGCCCCTTGCCCGGCACATGGATGATGCGCATTGGGACACCGCCAGCGTCCACCGCCTCAGTGGCTTCGAGTTCACCCACGATGAAGGCGAGCAGATACGTGGACATCAGCGGGGTCGTGGCGAAACTGACTCGGTGGCGACCATCGCCGAGGTCTTCGTCCCCGATCTCTGATTGACAGGAGATGGCGGTGTACGCGGCGTCGACGGTGAGCGCCACGTCGAAGGTGGCTTTGAGGTCCGGCTCGTCCCAGCACGGGAAGGCTCGGCGTGCGCTGGTCGATTCGAACTGGGTGGTGGCGAGGGTGCGGGTTTGACCGGCATCGTCTTCGTAAGTGCTTCGATAAAACCCGCGCAACTTGTCGTTCAGGATGCCGGTGAAATCCAGCTCGATCTGGGCTGCGCCGAGGGCGACAGTGGAACTCAGGTGCAGCGTCAGCCGCTCCAGTTCTTCGTCATGCTCGATGCGCTCGACCGCAATCAGCCCTCCTTCATGAGTGAGCGATGCGGAGCTCACCTCGAGCTCTGATGCGTTCATGACGATGGCGGATACTGGTTCGTGGATGTTGACCGAGATCGACACCCGGCCGGTGAAGGTTGCGAGGTCCAGATTTGGTGCAAGTTCAAGCTTGTAGTGCGACGGGAGAACTGACGACGAGAGTCGATGAGGGTTTGTTGAAGTCACGTGACTGATCGTAGGGCCGCAGGCACTCTTCGGCGCGGCGCACGCCCCTGAAATCCGCCCGGTCGCCCCGTCAGCCGATACGGTCGCTGCATGTCTGATAACGGGTTTGATGTCATCGCCATCGGGAATGCAATCGTTGATGTTCTGAGTCAACAGGGGGATGATTTTATTGCGGAACATGGACTCGCGAAGGGGTCCATGACGCTGATTGACAACGACCGGGCGGTCGAGCTGTACAACGCCATGTCTGACACCACGGAAATCTCCGGAGGATCGGCAGCGAACACCGCAGCGGGCATCGCCAGCTTTGGCGGCGACGCTGCGTTCATCGGCAAGGTCAGCGATGATCAGGTTGGCGCTGCGTTTCGCGAGGACATTCGCAGGGCGGGTGTCGCCTTTGACGTTGCCGCCGCGGTGGGAGGCCCGCCGTCCGGGCGATGCATGGTTGTTGTCACCCCCGACGCCGAGCGCACGCTCAGCACGGCGCTCGGCGCCGCAACCACGCTGTACCCCGACGACATCAATGCTGATGACGTTGCCGGTTCCTCAGTTCTGTACTGCGAGGGCTACATCTGGGACGTCGAGGTCACCAAGGAAGCGATTCGCAAAGCGATTGGGATTGCGAAGGAGAACGGCCGCAAGGTCAGCTTCACCCTGTCCGACGGCTTCTGCGTGGAGCGTCACTTCGACGATTGGCACGCCATGCTCGACGGCACAATTGACGTGCTCTTCGGTAACGCGGATGAGCTGGCGATTCTGGCCGGAACGGATGACTTCGACGCCGGCATTGAGGCCGTCCGTGGCAAAGCAGAGCTGATTGTCATCACTCGTAGCGCTGAGGGTTCGGTGATTGTGACGGCCGACGAGACCATCGTCGTGGCCGCAGAGCCGGTAGCCAACGTCATTGACACGACGGGAGCTGGAGACCTCTACGCAGCAGGGTTCCTGTTCGGTCTCACGTCTGGACGCGACCTGGCCGAGTGCGGACGCCTTGCCTCGGTCGCGGCTGCTGAAGTCATTGCGCACGTCGGTGCCCGACCGCAGGTTGCTCTCAGCTCCCTGATCTGAGCGAGGCGCCCGGTTGCCGGGTATCACGGAGCTCACGCACGGCGAAAACTAGATTTTGCCGGTGGCAACGACAGCTGAAGATCCGTTCGTTCTGGGTGTGGACCTCGATGGGGTTTGCGCCGACTACACGCTCGCGTTCCGTGACTTTGTTGCAGCCGATCGCGGCGTTGAACCCCAGTCGCTTCCGATGCAGCGGTCATGGGATTTCCGTGAGTGGGATCTCGATGCAGCGGAGTTTGAGCGACTGCACCGAGCGGCAGTGACAGAGGGTCGTCTGCTGGCGAATTTGAAGCCGATCGAGGGGGCATCCGAAGCGCTGTGGCGCCTGTCTGATGCGGGCGTGTGGATCCGAATTGTCACGCATCGGCTCTATGTCAACTGGGGTCACGCGGCGGCTGCCGGTGACACGGTTTCGTGGTTGGATTCCGAGCGCATCCCGTATCGGGACCTGTGCTTCATGGGCGCCAAGACGGACGTGGGCGCCCACGCCTACATCGATGATGGTCCCCACAATGTCGATGGTCTGCGTGCTGCGGGTCGGACCGTCATTGTTTTCGACCAGCCGTACAACCAGAGTTGCGCTGCGCCACGGGCGCGCAATTGGGGCGAAGCCGAGGACATTGTCCTTGACCTGATGGCCCGCCACAGTGGCGTTGCCCAGACCCAGCTGCCTGGCGTGGACGCCGGAGCCACACGACTCGACCGTCACCTTGGCCGCTCCGACCCCCCGCAGCCCCCGACCTAGACAACGATGGCGATTTGCGTTTGGTTTCCGCCGGCGGCTTTGGCTTTGTACATTGCCTGGTCCGCGGAATGAAGCGCGTTGAAGTGGCTGTCGTTGTTTGTGGCGACGACGGCGACTCCGATGCTCGCAGTGACTTGGTAGCCGGTGTCCGCCGTCGCTGTTTCAATGGCGCGATTGATACGGCCGGTCAGTTCGGTCACGTCGGTTACGTCAGCTATGCCCGGGAGCACGACGACAAACTCGTCCCCTCCGAAGCGGATGACGGTATCCACGCTGCGGATGACAGAGCGAATGGCGTGCGCAGCGGATCGAAGTATCTCGTCTCCCATCAGATGCCCGGCCGTGTCGTTGACGTTCTTGAAGTTGTCGAGGTCAAGGAAGGCGACCGCAACACGGTCGTCCGTGCGGCGAAGCGCTGCGTTCAAGGCGGGAGTCAACGACTCCCGAGTGGGCAGGCCGGTCAGATCATCACGAGGCGATGCACTTGTGAGCAGGGTCGGATCCACAAGGGTCACGGCGAGCAGGTCAGAAAAATCCGTCAGGGGTACGCTCGCCACGAGGAGCCGAACCATGTTGCCGCCGGGAAGGTGGAAGCGACGGGCGACCGACCCGAGGGGAGCGTGGGTCGGAATGGGCACCCCTTCGACGGTGAGTGCATCGAAGGGGAGGCCAATCAGTGCTTCTGGACTGGTCGAGAGCATTGCTGCGGCAGCGATGTTGGCATCAATAAGCCGCAGGGACTCGCGGGCGAGGATGATCTGCGGCAGTGGTGAACTGGAGAACGTGTCCCACACAATTGCGGGGACTTTCTGAAGTTGATCGTGGGACCTGTGTTGATCGTGAGCAGAGTGAGCGGGTTGCATGTTTTTCTATCGGCGACTCAAATGTGGGTCTTTAGGACCACAGACCAAAATCGGCGTACGAAAGTCGCCCTCGTTACAGTCCGGTGGCGAAAGTGCTGTGTTCAAGCCGATTCTGTCACCCCAGATGGCCGCGGATCATTTCGTCATATTTGCAAAAGAAACAGCGATCAGCGCGGCAATGCGTGCATTGTTGGCCACCAGCGCAATGTTCGCGGCCACACTTTGGCCATTGGATGCCCGTGCGATCTCGCCCAGAATGAAGGGCGTCTTCTCCGGGCCCGTCAGGTCTGCAAGGGCAGCGTTCTCCTCTGCTACCCGGGTGGCCTGCGCCAGAATCTGAGGGTCCAGTGGCCGCGGTGGTGGCACAGCCACCAGAACGCCGCCCGCCGGTGCAGACGGGCTGGACAGCGAGAACTGTGCGGAGGCGATCGCAGCGACTCCATCGGCGTCGGTGGTGACATGAGGCGAGGTCAAACCGCTTGACGTTGCGGTGAACGCGGGAAACACATCGGTACCAAATCCGAGCACGGGCACGGACAACATCTCGAGGTGCTCCAGCGTCCGGGCAAGGTCCAGAAAGCTCTTCGCTCCGGCGCACACCGTCACCACCGGATACTGCCCAAGCGCCCCGAGGTCGGCGCTGATGTCGCCTGTCTCAGTGGCATCGCGGTGGACGCCACCGATACCGCCCGTGGCGAACACCTTCACGCCGGCAGCGGCGCTCAGTCGGACCGAAGCTGAAACCGTCGTCACTCCGGTCTTCCACCCCTGGCCAATGGCGACAGGCAGATCGCGAGATGCCACCTTGCGATCGCAGACGAGGATCTCCGGCCATCGCAATTCTTCCACTCCCACCCTCGCTTGACCATCAAGAACGGCCGTCATGGCAGGAACGGCTCCGTTTGCTCTCACCGTGTCATGAGCTTGCTGCAGCGCGAGAGCGTTTTCCGGCTCGGGTAAGCCGAGCGTGGAGAACACGGTGGATTCGAGAGCGACAACCGGTTGACCCTCGGAAATGGCAGAAGCAACTTCCGGATCGACAATGAGCGGGAGTGGGGGCATCGGGAGAACCTCGGTCGGGATCAGCGGGGGAGAGCGGAGAGCGCAGCGGGCAGGTCGGTGAACGAGCTCAGTACGGGGAAGTCGCTCGCCTCTACAGGAGCCGTCGGTTTTTCCAGCTCCCAGGTGATGTGGTGTGGGATGTGGATGGCGCGCCCACCTATGGCGATAACGGGCTGAACGTCGGATCGCAGGCTGTTACCGACCATGACGAAGTCGGTTGGATCGATTCCATACTTCGCCAGGACGCTTCGGTAAGTGCCGGGGTCCTTTTCATCCACCACCTCGCTTCCAATGAGTTGGGGCTCAAGTCCACTTGCGACGATCTTGCGGCGTTGATGATGCTGGTCGCCCTTGGTGATGAGCAGGAGACGATACTGCCGAGCGAGCACGTCAATGGTGTCACGCACCCCGGGGAGCATCGCCACCGGTGCATTCAGAATGTCCTCGCCCTGATTCAGAATCGCCTTCAGCGCCTCGGCGCCAACCTCCCCACGGCTGACCTCCAGGGCCGCTCGGGTCATGGACAGAACGAATCCCTTCACGCCGTACCCGTAAATTCCAAGGGTGCGTCGTTCTTCGTTGAGGAGAGCAGCGTCCACCGTCGGTCCGTCAGCCCAGGAGGCGAGCAGGTTTCGCATCAGTGCCTCGCCAGATGCGAACATTTCCTCGTTCTCCCACAACGTGTCGTCGGCGTCGAGTCCGACCACCAGCATCGGTGCACCGGCCCCATGGGGAGCGAAGCGCCGTGGTTCAGACAAGGTTGCGAAGAGGGAGCTCGGGCCGACGCTGCAGCCAGTTGTCCGCCGCGTAGTCGGCGACACCGTCGATGACATGGAGGGTGAAGGCGTGGCGCTGCCGGTCTGAATGGTTGTGGCCACTCTTGTGTGGCAGCTGACCATGCATCATCACCAGCGTCCCAGCGGATGCGGGCATGGGTACCCAGCCTTCTTCGGGCCAGGGGACGTCATGCAGGTCTTCCATAACGGTGCCGCCGCCGTCGCGGCGGAACCGGTTCCGTGGCGCCGTGCGGTGCCCTCCGGGGACTGCCCACATGCAGCCGTTCTCTTCGGTGGCGTCGTCGATGGCGAACCAGAAAGCGGTCGCAGTCTGCGGGTCGGTCCAGAGGAAGGAGTGGTCGATGTGCGGAACGACTTCACCGCCGACGCCAGCGGACTTGAGGATGTACATCGACTGCAACAGCTGAGGTTGCTCAAAGCGCAGCTGGCGAGCGAGCCCCTGGATCCGCTCGTGATAGCTGAACTTCTCAAACACTGGATCAAGATCGTGCATGGCGTGACCGATCTTGTTCACTGTCGCTCCGTCGTCTTCGAGGAAGCAGCGCACGACATCTCCAGAGCTCAGGAAGTACTGATCCTGCGCGTGGCTCTGGTCAACCGTGTCGAACACAGAGGCGGACGCCGGGTCAAAGCCGGCGATGATCTGGGAGGCACGCGACCGAAGTGCCTCGAGTTCGTTGACAGGGACAAAGTCCGCCACGACGAGGAAACCGTCGCGGTCAAACATTCGAAGTTGTTCTTCGCTCAGCTGCATGACCTCCAGCCTATTCGCCTCGCAGGTCCTCGGTGAGCCCGAACCGGGGGCGTCGACGGCCTAGGACTCGCCAGTCATCAGCTTTGCGCCGTACTCGTCCTGGCTGATGACGCCGCCCGCGGCTTCGGCTCCGTCCGTGTCGTTTGGGGGAAGGTGGTCCTGGAGGACATCGATGCGCTTCCACGCCGGGTAGGGCTGGTCCCCGTCTTCGTCGGGCACGTACGGGGACGTCTCGACTCGGGCGTGTTTGTGGATGTAACGGGCGCAGTTCAGGAAGACCTGATCGACCGAGGCCCGCACGATCCCAATCGAGCCGGGGAACTCTGCCTTCAACTCGTCGTCAGCGCTGAAGCTGGCGGTGGCCTGAACTCGGACGCGGTTTGGGGTTTCGAAATCGATGAACAACATGGCGATCTTTGCGGTATCGGCGATGTTTCCCATCGACAGGAACATCCCGTTGCCGTCGTAGGCCGGGAACGCAACGTTACGGCTGTCGAGAACCTTGACCGTGCCGACATCGCCCCCTTTGTAACTCACGGTCGGCTCGCCAGCGGAGTTCACTGTCGACAAGAAGAAGAAGTCACGAGAAGTGATGAACCCGATGTGAGTATCGTTGAGCTCGGTTGCAACTATTGCCGCCTCAAGCGCCTGGGCAAGGGGTTCGGACTCGAACTGATTTTGCAACTCTTTTTGTGGATCGGTGTAGAAGGCCATGGGCATTTCCTCTGTTCGGTTGTCGGTCCTAGAGCGCTTACGTCATTGGGTGCTGTTGTGCTTCTGGTTCCGTTCTTTGCGCGACTGCGTAACGTCGGTGCTGGCTGCCTTGCTGTTGCCCCGGGCCCCGGCGGCGGAGGCCCGAATCGATGACTCAAGATCAGCCAAATCGCGTAGCTCGCGAAGGAGAGCCTGCAGCCGGTCGTATCCGAACTCGGCTTCAATCACGCCGTACAGCTGCTCGGACAATGGTGCGATGGCGGCGACTCGTTCACTGCCGGTTGCGCTGATGCTGATCAGTGAGCGCCGATGGTCGGATTGGTGCGTGCTTCGTTCGATCAGTGCTCGTTCTTCGAGGTTGGCCATGATGCGCGACAAACTTGGAGCGAGAAGGAAGGTCTTCTCGGCAAGCTCGCCAGCCTCTATTGGAGCGGGCTCGCCATCAAGCGCCCGAAGTACGCGCCATTGCTGCTCGGTGAGATCGTTCTCCGACAGCATGGGGCGGAACAGGCACATTGCAGTCTCGCGTGCCTTGAGCAGAGCCATTGGCAACGAGGCGGAGAACGCACGAATGGTCACTGAGGGGCGGGCGGGGTCAACGCGGCGCCGGTGGACCCGGGCTCGAACTCGTCTGCAATGGTGTTTCTGAGCGTGCCGATCTCTGGCACATTGACCTCGACCACATCGCCCGGCTTGAGCCAGATTGGCGGATCGTGGCGAGCCCCGGCGCCAGTTGGCGTGCCGGTGAAGATGACATCGCCCGGACGAAGGGTGGTGAAGGTCGAGAGGTAGTGCACCTGATACTCGATGGAGTACTTCATGGTGGCGGGGGTGTCGTCTTGTCGCAGATCGCCGTTGACCCGGGTCGTGAGACGCAAAGACCCGAAGTCGCCGATTTCGTCGATTGGCACCATCCACGGGCCCATCGCTCCGGTTGAGTCCCAGTTCTTGCCCTGCGTGACGTTGAACTTTGCGTGCCGCACCCAGTCCCGAATCGTTCCTTCGTTGCCCAGGCTCAGACCAGCCAGGTGATCGCGTGCGTTCTCCATGGGTATTCGGCGTCCAGCTTTGCCGATGATCGCCAGAATCTCTCCCTCGTAGTCGAGTTGGGGGCTCTCGGGAGGGCGCACCAACGACGCGTTGTGACCGATGAAGGAGTCGGGAAATCGAACGAAGACCGACGGGTAGCTGGCGTCACTCTTGTCGGCGTACTCGTCAGCTCGGCCGCCGTAGTTGACTCCAATGCAGAAGATCTTTCCCGGCCAGGGGAGCAGGCGTTCAACAATGACATCTTCAAGGGGGTGGTCGGGTTTGGCGGACGCGTGGCTCCTTGCTTCGTCGAGTCTTCCCGCCGCGAAGAGATCTCCCAGGTCGGCTGTGTCAGGCAGTCGACTGGACAGGTCAACAACGCCGAGCGCATCCTCATCGTCACCAACAGCGAGGCCAAATCGTTGATCGCTCGGGTCGGAGGTGTTGTGCGAGTAGGTGAGAAATCGTGTCGGCACGAGTTGAGCTCCCGGTTCCGTCGACCTGGTCGACAACGCTTTGCTGAAAGAGGTGAATGCGAAAAGTAATGAATATGTTAAACATATACCAGCAACCAGACATCGAAGGCGGCGCCACTCCATGGCCGGAACAACCCACTCGCTCGAAGAGAACATGGCGGCGGCCGCTAAACATCTCGCCCGTTTCGCCACCGAACCCCTCCCGCATCTCATCGCCGGCAATTCAACACCGAGCGTCTCCGGTGAGACCTTCGCCAACTCGTCCCCGATCGACGGAGCGCACCTGGGCGATGTTGCGGCGGGAGATCAGGCCGACATCGACGCAGCGGCGAAGGCGGCCAATGAAGCGTTCGCGGAATGGGGCTCGACGCCGGGCACGGAACGACAGAGGGTCCTGCACAAGGTTGCAGACCTGATTGAGGAGCGAGCCCACCAGATAGCAGTCACTGAGTCCGTTGACACGGGACAGACCATGCGCTTCATGTCGGCAGCGGCCCTGCGCGGCGCAGCGAACTTCCGGTTCTTCGCCGATCAGGCGCCGAGCGCCAACGAGGGTCTCTCGCTTCCCTCGACCAATCACATCAACTACACCAGCCGTTCACCCCTCGGCCCGGTGGGCGTCATCACGCCATGGAACACACCCTTCATGTTGTCGACCTGGAAGATCGCTCCAGCGCTCGCTGCCGGATGCACCGTGGTGCACAAGCCCGCCGAGTGGAGCCCCTTCTCCGCTCACCTGCTGGCGGAGATTGCCCTCGAGGCGGGCCTTCCTGCGGGCGTCCACAACGTCGTACACGGAATGGGCGAGACAGCGGGTGCGAGCCTGACCGAACACCCACTGATCAAAGCGATCGCCTTTGTCGGCGAGTCCTCCACCGGCTCAGCCATCCAGGCGCAGGGCGCCCCCACGCTCAAACGGGTGCACTTCGAGCTGGGCGGGAAGAACCCGGTCATCGTGTTCGACGACGCAGATCTCGACCGTGCGCTCGACGCGGTGATCTTCATGATCTACAGCCTCAATGGTGAACGTTGCACCAGTTCGAGTCGCGTACTGATTCACGAAACGATCTACGACGAGTTCACGGCGCATCTGGTCGAGGCCATGGAGCGTGTCCCCGTGGGTCATCCGCTTGATCCCACCGCAGTCGTCGGTCCACTCATCCACCCACGCCACCACGACAAGGTGTGCGGCTACCGCGACGTCGCGCTCGAAGACGGCGCCACCGTGCACGACGGCACGCCCTTCGCTGAGGCGCCAGCGGGCGGCAACTGGGTAGCACCGATGCTGTTCACCGACGCCACCAACGACATGCGGATTGCCCAGGAAGAGATCTTCGGGCCCGCGCTCACGGCGATCCCTTTCGCAGATGAGGCCGACGCCATCGCCATCGCCAACGATACCCAATACGGTCTGGCCGGGTATCTCTGGACTGGCGACACCGGTCGCGCCCATCGGGTTGCCCAAGCGCTTGACGCCGGGATGATCTGGGTGAATTCTCAGAACGTGCGTCACCTGCCGGCACCCTTCGGAGGGACCAAGGCCAGCGGCATTGGACGTGACGGTGGCGATTGGAGCTTCGATTTCTATATGGAGACCAAGAACATCAGTGTGGCACTCGATACTCACACCATCCCATCCTTGGGGGGTTATGAGCGACGCTCAATAGCACGCTCGCCCGGTACCACATCCTGAGACCGTCGAGCTGGCGACTGCCGCGGTCACAGCCGGAATCGAATCTTCTACGATCCCATCATGGTCAGCAAGGGCATCATGGTCAACAAGACAAGCCGCAGTCGAGCAAAAGGCCTGCTTCCCGGCGTGCTCAGCGGCGCTCTTGCCGTGGGGGCGTTCGGGCTCGCTGCATCCGTCGCCGTCGTGCTCCTCCTCAGCGATCGAGCTCCTCGCTTTGGTGCTCAGGTGAAGGACTTCATACTCCAGGTCGGGACAGCCTTCGAGTCCGCGTTCGGCGTCAACTGGATCGACCGTGACTCGGTGCCCGGTACCTTCGACCAGATCGGCCATGCCGCCCTGTGGTGCGGTGTCATGGTGCTTCTCGGGCTGGCCTTCAGGCGCTGGGTGCCCGCACTCGTCACTGCGTTCTTTGTGTTGTGCGCGTCGGCTTCGCTTGAAGTGCTCCAGGGTTCACTCACCACCACCCGCGCAGTTGAGTCCAAAGACGCATTTGCCAACGGCGTCGGTATCGCCTTCGGACTGTTGCTGGTGTTGACCATGGGGTTCCTGTTTGATCTGGTCTCAAGTTTGCGAAGAAAGCTTGGTTCGGATGGGGGACAGTCGCTCGATGAACGCGCCCATGCGAGCTAGGTTCGGTCTGTCTGTTTGAAAGAGTCAGACGGGAATTCCTCGGAGGGAACGACATGAACAAGATCACCAAGGCGCTGCTCGTGCTTGCAGCGTTCGCGATGTTCGCTACTGCATGCGGTGGCGAGAGCAGCCAGGGCGTCGGCCTGGTGTACGACATTGGTGGCCGTGGCGACCAGTCGTTCAACGACTCGGCCTACGCCGGGCTCGAGCGCATCGAGTCTGAGCTGGACACGAGCTTCACTGAGGCTTCGCCGAACCCTGACGGCTCCAACCGTGCCGAGTTGCTTCAGCTCGCTGCGGACAACTCCGACATCGTCGTTGGCGTGGGCTTCCTGTTCAAGGATTCAGTCATTGAAGTGGCAGCCAACAACCCGGACGTGAACTTTGCCGTGGTTGATGACGCCATGCTGAATGCAACCTTTGATGGTCCTGCCGGCGACAACATTGTGGGTCTGACCTTTGCGGAAGAACAGGGCTCATTCCTCGTCGGAGCTGCTGCGGCACTCAAGAGCGAAACCGACACCATTGGATTCATCGGCGGTGTCTGCTGCTTTGGTCTCATCGAGAAGTTCGAAGCGGGTTACCGGGCGGGTGCTGAGGCGGTGAATCCTGACATCGAGGTGCTGTCCACGTACATCACTGAGGCTCCGGACTTCGACGGCTTCACTGCTCCCGACCGCGCCAAGGAAATCGCCCTCGCCCAGTTTGAAGGCGGAGCCGACATCATCTACCACGCCGCTGGCGGCGCTGGTGCAGGCATGTTCGAAGCGGCCAAGGAGTACAGCGAAGCCAACGGCACCAAGGTGTGGGGCATCGGCGTGGACTCTGATCAGTACAACACTGTTGACGCTTCGGTTCAGGAGTACGTACTGACCTCCATGCTCAAGCGTGTCGACACGTCGGTGTTCGAGATTGTGAAGACACACGAGGACGGAGCCTTCGCGGCCGGCACTCAGGTCTATGACCTCTCCGTGGACGGTGTTGGCTACAGCACCTCAGGCGGCTACCTGACCGACATCGTGGACAAGCTTGAAGACTTCAAGGCCCAAATCATCGCCGGTGACATTGTCGTCCCGACTGTGCCGGAAGAGTAGACAAGCCCAGCAGGACTGCTGAAAACCATCATCGACGGCAGGGTCAGACAATCGGTCTGGCCCTGCCACGCTGTATGGGCGAAAAGTGCTGTATGGGCGAAAAGTGCTGTATGCGCGGAAAGTCTCGGGGCTGCTGAGACGTACAACGGGAGGGTCTGTGGCTGAGGAAGCCATTGAGTTGCAGGGTATTACGAAGCGGTTCCCCGGTGTGCTTGCGAACAACGATGTGAATCTGCACGTGGAGCAGGGCGAGATTCACGCCATCTGCGGGGAGAACGGCGCGGGTAAATCCACGCTGATGAAGATCCTTTACGGCATGCAAAAACCCGATGCCGGTTCCATGAAGGTCGAGGGCAGGCTCGTGGACCTCGAGTCTCCGAGCGACGCCATTGCACTCGGCATTGGCATGGTCCACCAGCACTTCATGCTTGCCGACAACCTCACCGTTCTGGAGAATGTGATCCTCGGATCCGAACCGTTGGTGGCATCGTCCACGGCCTCCGGCTGGCGCGGCGTGCTCAACAAGGCCAGGAGGTTGATCAGAGGACTCGGCCCCATAGATTTTGAGGTGGCCGAGCAGAAGTTCAATGAGGTTGCCCAGGCTTACGGGCTCGATGTTGATCCGCACACGCTGGTGGAAGAGCTCGAGGTTGGCGAGCGTCAGCGGGTGGAGATCATCAAGGTGCTGTATCGCGGCGCCCGAATTCTCATCCTCGACGAACCGACGGCAGTACTCGTCCCTCAGGAAGTGGAAGGGCTGTTCGCTTCGATGCGGGAACTGAAGGATCGCGGCGCAACCATCTTGTTTATCGACCACAAGCTGGAAGAAGTTCTTGAGATCTCCGACACCATCACGGTCCTGCGTCAGGGCCGCACCGTCGGTACGGTCAAGCCCGCAGACGTGGACGCCGGCGATCTCGCTGAGCTCATGGTCGGCTCGGAGCTTCCCAGTCCGGAAACAACCCAGTCAACAGTCACCGAACAGGTTGCTCTTGAAGTGCGAGCTGTCACGATTCTCGACAAAGATGACCGGGCGGTGCTGAACGACGTATCGCTCACCGTCCGCCGGGGTGAGATTGTTGGTATTGCAGGTGTCGAGGGCAACGGTCAGGCGGAGCTCGTTGACGCCATCATGGGACTGGCGAACATCACCGGCTCGATCCTGCTCGATGGGATGGACATCTCTTCGTGGTCGGTGCGCCGTCGGCGCGAGAACGGGATTGGTTACGTACCTCAGGATCGGCACCGTGACGGACTACTCCTTGAGGCCCCGCTGTGGGAGAACGCAGCGCTGGGGCACCAGACCCAGGTGCCGTATGGGAACGGTCTCTGGATCGACCGTGAAGGCAGTCGCAATCAGACCGAGAAAATTCGCGCGAACTTTGATGTGCGCACACCCGACATCGACGTTGCCGCGCACGCATTGTCGGGGGGCAACCAGCAGAAGCTGATTATCGGGCGCGAGATGTCGGCCAACCCGAAGGTTCTCATCGCGGCGCACCCAACACGTGGTATCGACGTGGGCGCGCAGGCCGCAGTCTGGCAGAGCATTCGCGATGCTCGTTCCGAGGGGCTGGCCACCGTGTTGATCTCGGCGGACCTCGATGAACTGATTGGTCTCAGCGACACAATCATTGTGATGTTCCGAGGTAGGGCAGTGGCGGAACTCGATCCGGCGAACGTCACGCCGAGGGACCTCGGTGGCTACATGACCGGGGCATCGCTTGAGAATCCCGAGGGTGCCCACTGATGGAACCCATCACCTGGAAACGACGGGTGCTCTACTCGTTGGGAGCGCCACTACTCGCTGCAGCGTTCTCCTTCGTTCTGGCATCGATCGTCATGGCGGTATCCGGAACGAACCCGTTCCGGGCGTTCGGATTCATGTTTGAGAATGCGGCGCAGCTCGAAACGATTGTGAGCATCTTCAACGACGCCACGCCCCTCTACATCTCCGCAGTTGCGGCAGCAATCGGGTTCAAAATGAACCTGTTCAACATCGGTGTCGAGGGTCAGTTCCTTCTTGCTGCGTTCTTTGCGGCGACGGTTGGTGGCCTTGTCGAACTGCCAGCCGTCCTGCATGTGCTGTTGATTCTGCTGGTGGCCATGTCTGTCGGAGCGTTCTACGCGGCCATTGCGGGGGTGTTGAAGGTCTCTCGAAACATCAATGAGGTGATCTCAACCATCATGCTCAACGGCATCGCCATCTCCGGAATTTTGGCCGCGCTCGTGAAAGCATGGGCGGACAAATCGAGTTCGTCCAACAGCCTCGGAAGTCGGATCATTCCTGAGTCCGGACGCCTGCCGTCACTCAACCCAATCCTTGAACTCGTCACGCCGGAGATTGGTAAAGGGCAGGAGCTGTCGTCCGTCATCATCATCGCTGTCCTCGTCGGCGTCGGCTACCACTACTTTCTGAACCGGTCCCGAATTGGTTTCGATGTGCGGGCCAGCGGATGGAACCCGTCCGCCGCGGAGTCAAGTGGTGTCCCACCCAAGCGCATGATCATGTTGGCCATGGTGCTCAGCGGTGCCGTTGCGGGTCTGGTCGGCATGACGCAAATTCTGACCGACGCCTACAAGTATGACCAGAGCTTCCCGCAGGGGCTTGGTTTCCTGGGTATCGCGGTGGCGCTCCTTGGCCGGAATCATCCGGTGGGCATGGTCCCGGCCGCGCTGCTGTTCGGCTTCCTTCGCGCATCGTCGGGCATCCTGCAGTTCCGTGGCGCCACGCCCGAGATTGTCGTCATCATCCAGGGCGTGGTTCTGCTGGCCGCGGTTATCGCCTACGAAATTGTGCGCCGCATTCGTGAGGCCGACGAAGCGGCGCGGGTAGCCGCTGCGCTCACACAGGACACCGTGGCCTCGGTACAGGTCGCATCATGATCGCCAACCTTCGAACGAGATGGACGAACCTGCCAACCGGTCTGAAGTGGATGGTCTATGCAGCGCTGGCAGTGTTTGTGCTGTCGCTGGTGCAGAGCCTTGGCAAGGGAACCACTGACAGCCTCACCTCGGACACTTCTGCCCAGGCAGCGTTGCGCTGGTGCGTTCCCATTCTTCTCGCAGGACTCGGCGGAGTCTTCTCCGAACGGGCTGGCGTCATCAACATTGGCCTTGAGGGAATGATGGTGCTCGGCACCTGGTTCGGCGCGCTCGGAGCATTCCACTTTGGACCCTGGGGTGGTCTGCTTGTCGGTGTCATCGGCGGATCGCTCGGCGGTCTCATTCACGCCGTGGCGACCGTCAGTTTCGGCGTGGACCACATTGTGTCCGGTGTGGCCATCAATATTCTGGCAGAGGGTGGCGTTCGCTATCTGTCGGATCAGGTGTTCAACAACTCCGACCGGTACCCGGGCGGTGCCGTGACGCAGTCGCCACGCGTCGAGGATGCGGCGGACTTCACCATGCCCTTACTGGCTGGTGGCTGGGGAACGCCTGATTGGCTCGGCGCCATCGATGACAAGGACTGGTTCTTTATTTCCGATGTTGCTGGTCTGGTGCGCGGCCTCGTTGCGGGAGTCTCGACCTTCACGCTCGTGGCGTTGGCACTGGTGCCGATCAGCGCATGGATTTTGTGGCGCACCCGATTTGGCCTGCGCCTCAGAATTGCTGGCGAGGATCCGGTGGCGGGCGAGTCCCTCGGTGTTGACATCATCCGGCGCAAGTACTGGGGCGTGGTCATTTCGGGTGGTCTTGCTGGCATGGGCGGAGCGTTCATCGTCACCGAACTCACCGGCATCTACTCCGAAGGTCAGGTGAACAACCGAGGCTTCATTGGACTGGCCGCCATGATATTCGGCAATTACCGGCCAAGTGGGGTGCTGGCTGGGGCCCTGCTCTTCGCCTTTCCGCGCGGTCTGTCGTTGCGGGACCTGGATGGATCAGCCACCCACGCGCTCCTTGCGGTGGTCACCATTGCGATGGCACTGCTGTTCGTCGTCTCCCTGCGGAGGGGCAAACGGGTTGATGCCGGGGTGGCCGCAACTCTGGGCGTCTTGTCGGCTGTCTGGTATGCAACTTCCGACACTGTTCCCACCTGGTTCCCGAACATTCTTCCGTTCGTAATGGTGCTACTCGTGTTGCTGTTCAACAGCAGCCGGTTGCGGATGCCAAGTGCGGACGGGGTCATTTACCGCCGCGGAGAAACCTGAAGCAATCGTCCGACCTGTGGGCGAGAGGGCTGACATCATGCCCGGTCAGGACGCTCGGCCGTTTGTCGTCACCGCTTTCCTTGCAAACGGCAATAACGGTCGTTATCGTCCAGTGGGATGGGGTGCGGTTGATGGATGCAGAAGCGGTTGGGTCGAGCCCGGGCCCTGCCCGACGAGATGCCCGACGAGATGCCCGACGAGATGCACTGTTGGCCGCTGCTGCAGACGTATTTGCCGAACACGGCTACTCCGGTGCGCGTGTGCAGCAGATTGCCGAACGAGCCCAGATGACCACTGGCGCGATCTACAACCGCTTTGCTGGCAAATCCGACCTGTTGAACGAGGCGTTGGAGCGCTACACCAAGGACCTGCTCGATGAGTTGTCCGACGCTGAACTGTCGGCCTCAGACATCCTGGCTGCTCTTGGCGCTGACATTCTGCACAGCGAAGACGGTCGCGAAACAATGCTGCTTCTCGAAGCGTTCGTCGCCGCTCGTCGGGAACCGGAGATCGCTGATCGACTTCGTCCACGAATGGCCGATGACCGTCTTCGTCTTGCAAAGCTTGTGGACGCGGAGAAGACCCAGGGTGTCATTCACGGCGACATAGACACCGCTGCGATGGTTACCTTCTGCCAGGCCGTGGGCCTTGGTATGCACCTTCTCAAGGCAATCGACGCCGAACTGCCGCAGCCGGACGCTTGGGAAGCCCTGGTCGGGCGTCTTATTGCCTCCGTGCAAACCGAAGTGCACGAAGCCAACAGCCAGATCGACGCCAGGTAACTTTGAGCCGATCGCATCGGTGCACACGTGGTCAAGGGTGAACACGGGGTCAAGGGTGAACACGGGGTCAAGGGTGAACGCGGGGTCAAGCGTGTGATTCGCGTTCCATCTGGGGCAGTCTTCCTGCATGCGTTTGGACGGCGTTTGAGCGCCGTCTAGTAATACGGGTTGCGGCACCGATGGCGTGGCTCGGCCTTGTATTTCGCTGCGCCGCCCCGGGTCCAAAGCCAATGATCCAGATCAGCAGCGAGCATCGGCGTGCCGAGTGCTCTGAGGTGTTCGATGATGAGTTCCGTGGCGTGCACGCCGCACGCTCTGATCTCCACTTCGTCGGGCGCGCCGTGAGTCAGTAGCGCGGCAGCATCGATGCGCTCGAGCAGGTCTGGTCTGTAGGAAAGGACTCCGTCAATCCGAAGCACGTGAGGTACAAGATTGTCGGCGAAGATGGTCAGCTTTCCCATGTCGGTGAACGCACCCGGCTCTGCGCCAGCAAACTCGCGTTGGATGGATGCTGCCGCAAGCTGGGATCGCTTGTGGAACGCAACCGGTTCGCCCCGGTGACTGGCGGTGTCGTTGAAGGAGGGCAGCGCGCTCAGCAACGCCGCGAAACGCTCGGCCGACCCGCTGGCAGCCCTGATCATCTTCACGAACGAACCATGGGCCGCAGCCATCTCGCCCAACTCGTTCAATGTGGCGGCCAGCAGCTCCAGAAGTGTTTCGAGTGCACCGCCGTCCATGGGTGTTTCGAACACCTGTGATGCGTCGGTGGGGTTGAACTGCATGAGGCGCTCCGGCGTCAGGATTCCCGTGGCCGATTCGTAGTCGCGCAGTCGCGTGACGGTGCTGTTCGCTCCGGACATACCTGGCCGCTTTGGCATAATGTCGTGCCAGCCGGAGGTGAAGTTCACTGCAACGCCGGCAAGTGTCAGCGCCGCTCGACGCTCGTTGTCCCAGCTGTCATGGTCGAGGTTCGTCGTCGCAAGGCGGTCGGCCTCCGCTGCGGAGCGGGCTTCGGTGACGGGAATCAGCGAGGCGAACGAGGGAATCGTTGCGATGTTGACGTGGACCAGGTCGCTGGTGGCTGCGACTCGGGCGCAGGTGGTGCGGACGGTTTGCAGCAGGCCGCTTGTCACGATGACCTGGTGTCAGGTGTCGATGCGGCACGCATCGGTTGAGCCCGGCATACGGTAGCGGTTCTTCGCGATGAGCCCATACACCGGAGCGGCCACCCACGAAAGTGGTGGCACGGAGATGGCTCGGCCGGCGATGCCCATAATGCCGCCGACGCTCATCAGAGCGTGAGCAACGCCGAGGTGACCTCTGTGAAGCTGGCCATCTGTGTCAACCCACCAGGCCGCAGACATGACCTGATCTGCGGTCAGTCCAAGCGCGTGCAAATCAAGGGACTGCCACGGTGCAATGCTGTCGTCACCGAGGAACTTTGCAAACCAATTGGCGCTGATGGTGCAGAAACCGCAGTCGCCGTCAAAGATCAGAAGAGACCGTGGAGCTTCCGTCACGATGGAACTTCAGTCACGATGGAGCCTCTGTCACGATGCAGCTTCAGTCACGATGCAGCTTCAGTCACGATGCAGCTTCAGTCACGATGCAGCTTCAGTCACGATGCAGCTTCAGTCACGATGGAGCCTCTGTCACGATGCTTACCGGGCTTACCTGGTTGCCGGTAGTACCTGAATTACCCGGTCCGGAGACCTCAGGCAATCTCAGGAGTTGCGGCCGGCGTTGGGCTTGCGGCCGTGATTCGCCTTGGAACGGCGGACTTTGGCCTTCTTCTTGGAGGTGCGCTTTGACATGTCTGTAAGGCTATCGGGCTGATGGCAGGCCACAACATCGGTTGATGGCAGGGGGCTCAGCGGACAGACTGCCTCAGCGATTGCGAGTGCACGTGCCGCCGATAACGGCACGGCCGCTGTAGCCAGCAGGGCAGGTGACATACGGAGCCTGTGGAGTCGAGATCACGCGAACCCGCCTGGTGCGCGTGCATGTGCCGCCCGGTACCTGGGAGCCAGTGAATCCTGCCGGACAGCTGTAGCTCAGCGTGACGTCGCCTGCAACCACGGACACGAGTTCATTCGAGGCTGGGCGGACGCAGGTGCCGGTTGGCGAGGCGGTGCCGGAGAAACCGGGCGGGCATGAGAAGCTGATCGTCTCGGTGATGATCTGGGGCACCCTGACCACCTCATTGACCTGTTGGTTGCAGCTGCCGCCCATCACCGGATTGCCGGTACTTCCCGGGGGACAGGAAGCGACTGGCGGAAGCGCCGTGGTGATGACGGGGACCGATTCGCCGGCAGCGGTCAGGCATGTGCCGCCTGGTGTTGGTGTGCCTGTTGAGCCGGGCGGGCAATCATGTTGGGGTGCCGGCGTGGTCACGATGACAGGAACTGGCTGCAGCGAGAAACCTGTTGTGGTGCAGTTACCCCCTTCGGCGGTGGAACCAGCGGGGCACGATCTTTTGCGAGAGGTGGTGGCGATGATGGGAACAGACTCGCTTTCTGAGGATCGTCGCACGCACGAGTCGCTGGGCGGTTGGGTTCCGGTCGTCCCGGGTGGGCAGACAAAGGTCACTTCTTCCGTGACGGTCACGGGCCGTGTTTCAGTACGTGTGCAGGTGCCGCCCGCGACCGGGGTTCCCGAGGAGCCAGGCGGGCAGCGGTGCAGATCGGCCCGAAGGGTGACAATGACGGGAGCAGTCTGGACGGTCGCACGCTGTGCAGTCGCTGCTGGCGTGGCAGACGCTTCTGGTGTGGCGGCCGCTGACGGCGAAGGCGAGGGCGTGCTGGTTGGAACCTTGTCGGCGATCAACGGTGTAGCGCTCGGAGACTCGAGCACATCGGGCCGTTGTCCGAGCAGGCCAGCAGACGTGCCACGGGCGCACGTTCCGCCCTCGACCGGAATGCCGACCGATCCGGGTGGACAAATCCAGGTGCCGGGCATCGACGGCACCTCAAACGCTGGAACAGTATCGAGCGCCCCGACAGCGGACTCCTGCTGTTCAGGCGCCGATGTTGGCGCTGGTTCAGGTATGACCTCAAGCGATGCACGTGGTGGATCCTGTGCGTCAGCTGAGTCCTCAGTCGAGTCTCCGGCAGATCGTTCTCCGGCCGATGATGGGTCGCCATGCGGCTCGGTGGCGTCCATGGGCTCCGAAGCCCCCGGCAACTGAGTTCCCCGGGCGGTCTCCACGGCTGCTTCAAACCGGTCCTCCAGCGGATCGAGGGAGCAAGCAGCGAAGATGAGTACGAGGACAACCATCAGTGTGACGAGATGGGCGGATTTCACCAGCGGTTTCATGATCGGGTACACACTCCTTCGGCAATCATAACGCCGCTGTAACCTGACGGACAGGAAACGTGCGGTTCCTGCGGCGTGGACACCACCGGTACCTGTTCTTCGCGCTCGCAGCTTCCACCTTCGACCGCTTCGCCCGAGAACCCGAGCGGACAGCTGTAGTTGAGCACTGCCGGGCTGATGAGAAGGTCGACAACATCGCCCGGGATTGGTCGCAGGCAGGTGCCAGTCGCAACCTCTGTTCCGGCATAGCCGTCCGGGCACGAGTAGGAGATTGTTTCGGTGACAATCACGTCGACCTCCGTTGTGACATCCACTTCGGCGGCGCAGTCGCCGTTCTGATCGAACGCATGGACGCCCGGGCAGGAGATCTCTTCGAAGCCATCGGGCTGTGAGACAAGGATTGGTGGGACGATCTCTGTCTCAGTTCTGGCGAGGCGGCACGTACCGCCCCTGACTGGCGCGCCGGTGGTGCCCTCAGGGCACGTGTACTCGCGGGTGGTTGTTGCAACGATGGCGACAGACTCGGTTTCGGTTGAGTCGGCGATGCAGACGTTTTCTTCCGTCTCCGTCGAGTCGGGCGGGCAGCTGAACACAATCACCTCAGTGACGGTCACTGGCCGGGTTTGCACCCAGGTGCAGGTGCCGCCTGCGACCGGCGTTCCCGTCGACCCCTTTGGACAGCTCACGATGTCTGGTCGCTGCGTCACGATGACGGGTGCGGTTTGCCCGGTCGGGTCAGCAGTTGGGGTCGGTTTGACCGGTTCGATCGCTGCGGCAGAATCCGCCTCGGCGCTGGCGTTGAGGGAACTCACTCTCGTGCAGAAGCCGCCGGCAACCGGGGTACCGGTGCTGCCGGGAGGACAGATGAACACCCCTGGCATTGCAGGCACTTCAAAAACCGGGACAAGGTTTGGATTGATGGCTGGTTCCTCTTCCAAGGCCTCAGTCTCCGCGACCGAGATCGCTGAGGCGTCGGTGGTGATCTCTTCGACGGCATCGGTCTTGAAGTCATCCTCAGGGTGGGCGTCGTCCTCTGAGAGATCTTCGAGTTCGTCTGCCCCCTCAACTTCATCCGTGGTGTGAGCAGCGACGGGTGTCTGCGTGCTCGGGACTTCCAGCGCCACTCTCTCGGATTCCGGCGCGATTGCGGCGAAGACGACACCAGCAACGACAAGGAGCGCGACAACAGCCGCCGCCCGGGTCCAAACCGGAAGGCGGCGGCTGGCTGACGATGCCGGCCGCAGCGCAATGATCTCGGCTGGCGGTGGTTGGTCACGGTGGTGGGTCCGGGGTGTGGCGTTGAGACCGGAGTGGGCGCTCTCGCCCGCCGTCAGTTCTTCCCGGAGAACATCGCCGTAGGCCGCAAGTCGGTCCATAAGAACAGCATCATCCACCGGGTCGCCACGATCAGATGAAGTCATGTCGTTGCCGTCATTGATGTGCATGTCGTCATCGCCTTTCATGGAGTGGCGCTCCGAGTTCATCGCGCAGCGTGGTCAAACCGCGGTGAATGTGATTGCGCACGGTGTGCAGCGGGAGGTCCAGCAACTCGCTCACCTCGGCGTAGGTCGATTGGAGGCAGTGGACGAGGATGACCGCCGTCCGTTGCTCGGTGCCCAGGGATGCGAGTGCAGCGGGAAGCCCAGGCTCGGACCAGGTGGATTGCTCTCTGCCCTGCTCGGCCGGGAGCTTGATTCGTTCCTTCTTCCATCGGAAGTAGCGGCGGGACTTGGACTGTCCCACCCGAAACAGGTAGCCAGCCGGGTTGTCCATCTCTTCCAGCCTCGATCGGTGTTCCCAGGCCCACGTCATGACTTCGGAGGCCACTTCGTTGCCGACGTCGCTGCCGTAGCGCGCAAGGAACGCGACCCGCATTCGGCGGTCAAGTTCTTCGAGGTCGAGGGTCATTGCGTCGTTTCGGGTTGAAGTAGCTACCCCGCCGAGATGGGTGAGAAACCGATCGCTCAGATCGATGCCAACTGCTTCCATACCACTACAGACCCAGCACCCAGCGGGATCGTCTCACAGTTTGTCAAAAATTCTGCGTGACCACCGGGCCGGTGTTCGCACCTCTGTCTGGGATCGCCGTTATCCTTCGGCGCAATGGAACGCTTCGGGTTCGTCGGCCTCCCCAATGCTGGCAAGTCATCGCTGTACAACGCACTCGCCGGTGGTGGAGCGCTCGCTGCCCCCTACGCCTTCGCAACCACGGATCCAAACACCGGCGTGGCCAAAGTGCCGGACGCCCGGTTGGACAAGCTGGCGGTCATGTCGGGGACCTCACCGAACAAGATCATCCACGCCAGCGTGCAGTTCACCGACATTGGTGGTCTTGTGGAAGGTGCCAGCCAGGGTGAAGGTCTCGGCAATCACTTCCTGGCCGGCATTCGCGAAGTGGATGCCATTGTGTTTGTGCTCCGTGCCTTTGGCGACCCGGACGTGCCCGGTCCCACCTCGCCGCTGGAACACCTTGGCGTGGTGGAGACCGAGCTTGGGCTCGCCGACCTTGAGAGCGCAGAGAAGCAGTTCGACAAGAAGAGCCGCCAACTCAAGGGCGACAAGTCCCTGGCCGCCGAGGTCAAAGCGCTCGAAAAAGCGGTGGCGATTCTCTCCGATGGCACACCGTTGTTTCGGGCTGACCTCACCGACGACGAGCGCGAGGTACTCAAGCCGAACTTCTTCCTGACGAACAAGCCAGTTATGGCAGTGGTCAATGTGGGCGAGGACGAACTCGACACGATCGACGGACACTGCGCCGAGGTTTCAGCAGAACTTGCCGGCGCTGAAGTCCTTGGCATGTGCGTCCAGCTGGAGGCGGAGGCGGCTCTCATGGACATCGAGGAGCGCACCGAGATGCTTGAGGGGCTGGAGCTGGGTGACGGAGCTCTGCCTCGATTCGCCAAGGCTGCCTATGACCTGCTCGGGCTGCGGACCTACCTCACGACTGGTGAGAAGGAGACGAGGGCGTGGACGTTCAAGGCTGGCTATACCGCGCCGCAATGTGCAGGAGTGATTCACACCGATTTCGAGCGCGGGTTCATTCGAGCCGAGACCATTCAGTGGGATGAGTTGCTCGAGCTTGGTGGCATGTCCGAAGCGCGAGCGGTCGGCAAACTGCGCTCCGAAGGCAAGGACTACCTCGTGCAGGATGGCGACGTCATCGAGTTCCTGTTCAACGTCTGAGGAACTGAAACGTGCCCTGGCTGGTATCTGGCGAACGAGTGCTTGCTTCTCTCGAAGTGATCGACTCAGCCCGCGGTCGCGTGTGCGGGTTGCTGGGTCGGTCATCCATCGAAGGTGCTGTGATGCTCGTCCCGGCCAGGTCGGTGCACACCGTCGGCTTGAAGTTTCCCATCGACGTTGTGTACTGCCGACATATTCCGGGTGATGAAGAAGATGCGGACCACTACGAAGTTATGGCAGCCGTCACCATGGCACGGCACCGGGTGGGGCTCCCGCGGTTCAAGGCAAACGTGGTCATTGAACTCGAAGCGGGCGCATGCGATCGACTCAACGTGCAGGTGGGCGATCGCCTCGACGTGCGCCACGAGAAGCCTGGAGCATGAGCGACACCGCCGGTCGACTCGTTCTTGTCGCAACACCGATCGGCAATCTTGCAGATCTGTCGCCCCGTGCTGTTGAAGCGCTTGCCACAGCCGACGTCATCGCCTGTGAGGACACACGGCGGACCGGTCGCCTGCTTGCTCACGCTGACATTCGCGACAAGAAGCTGATCATCGTCAACGACCATTCCGAGCGCGACAGCGTGGGCGGAGTGATGAAGCTGCTGCGCGCAGGAACCACTGTTGCCGTGGTCACCGACGCCGGCCTTCCGGGCATCTCTGACCCGGGCCAGCTGCTGGTGGCCGGAGCCGTGGACGAAGGTTTCGATGTGCTCGTCATCCCCGGTGCGAGTGCAGGAGTCACCGCACTGGTCGGAAGCGGCATCGACACGTCCCGGTGGGTGTTCGAGGGTTTCCTGCCCCGCAAAGGATCAGCCCGCGCTGAGCGTCTGCTGGAGCTTGCGACGGAACGCAGAACGCTGGTCATTTATGAGTCGCCTCACCGCTTGGAACGCACCATCACCGATCTCGCGAACGTGTTCGGCGGAGAGCGGCGAGTAGTCGTCGCACGGGAGTTGACCAAGCTCCATGAGCATTACTGGCGCGGCTCGCTGGAAGAGGGAGTTGCCTGGGCCGCCGAACCGGTCAAAGGGGAGATCGTAATGGTCGTCGAAGGTGCACCAAAGGCGGCTGACGCCACCGACGAGATGATCATGGAGGAATTGCGCGCCGCCATCAGTCAGGGCGAGACCACCCGTGACGCTGTTGCGCAGGTAACCACTGCCCTGGGCGTCGCTCGAAATCGCACCAAGGAACTCGCTCACAAACTCAACGACTGAAGCCACCCGGAGATGCTTCGGGGGAAGTGTCTCCGGGTGGCGTTTTCAATACTGTGCAGCTTCAATAACTGTGCAGCTTCAAAAACTGTGCAGCTTCAAAAACTGTGCAGCGGCTCCGGCATGGGGGGATGATGGAACCGCGTGCGGAAGGCTCAGGTCACTCCAGCGAGACAGCGTCGATGGCCTCGGGGATCTTCGCGCCAATTTCGATACGTCTTGGTTTCGCCCGTGCTGATACCGGCAGTCTCAGCGTGAGCACGCCTCGGGCGAAGTCGGCCTCAATGCCGTCGGTATCGAGACTGTCGCCGAGGTGCACCTGTCGGCGGAATGATCCCTGCCTGCGCTCAGACAGATAGTGCTGGTCGCCGTCCTGGGGCTGCCACTCGCGGTGCGCAGAGATTGTGAGCACGCTGCGATCAACGCTCACTTCGATTGACTCCTGTACAACGCCCGGCAGGTCGATGTGAACCCACACGTCGTCGCCCCGGCGATACGCGTCCATGGCCATCGGGCTGGTGGTTGCACCTGCTCGAGCCCCCTTGAAGAACACCTCAAGGTCACGGAACGGATCATTTTGTGTCAACAACATTGCTGTCTCCTCTCATTGGCTGGCTATGTGCTTGGTTGTCCAAACGGATGATCCGTTGTCCAAACGGATGATCCAGACGGATACAGATAATGATTCTCTATTCGCCACAGCGTGTCAAGTCCTTTGACAGAAAATCTCTACAGGGGTACCGTTGTGCCTATGGCCCCCAAACCAAAGCTGAGTGTTACGAGCGTCGTGGGTCAGGCGATAGATCTTGTCGACCAACACGGATACGACGACCTCACCGTCTCTGCAGTGGCGAACGAAATGAGCGTCGCGCCGTCGGCGCTCTACACGTATTGCGACAGCCTCGACGGTCTCCGCAATCTTGTGGCCACCGCGGCAACCAACAACCTCACTCATGAAGTCCGTAACGCTGCCACAGGAGCCTTCGGCGAAACTGCGCTGAACGCAATGGGGTTGGCGTACAGAAACTTCTCACTCTCAAGTCCAGGTCAGTTTGCTGCCACGCTCAGGCCGCCGTTCGCAAGCAATGAAGACCTGGTGGATGCCGAGGCAGCACTCCTCGCCGTGTTCGTGCTCGTATATGCAGGCATGGGCTTTGACCCTGCGGTCTCCTTACTGGCAGCGCGCAGCACACGAAGCGCCATTCATGGATTTCTCGCCCTCGAGCATGTCACCGGCACAACACCTGAACACCCGGATGAGTACCTCCACCTTCTCCAGACACTCCACCGCGGACTCAAACCCCAGGCGTAGCTGTGGAGCGAACGGGCGTACACCTGCGGCCGGCATCTTTCGCTGGCGCAACTTGTAACGGTGTCTGACACTGCGTGCTTGAGGAATGGTGCAGTATCTGGGTATGACTGAACCAATCGATCTTGAAGAAGCGTTCGACGAAGTCCCCGGAGCAGTTCTGCAGGTGATGCCCCCTGACCTGATGGATCTGTCAGACATCGGCGCCGCACAAGCACGTCCTGGCGGCCGTCTCGCCGCGATGTCGAAGCCGCCCCCATTGTCGCCCGAGCCCTCTGCTGCCAGGGACCTGTCGTGAGTCCAGCTGATGACCCGCTGCTTCAGCCGTTCCAGCTGAAGCACCTGACGCTGCGCAACCGAGTCTTCTCGTCAGCGCATGAGCCGGCCTACTCCGAGGACGGTATGCCGAAGGATCGCTACCGGCTCTATCACGTTGAGAAAGCGAAGGGCGGGGTGGCCCTCACCATGACCGCGGGTTCTGCGGTTGTGTCAGCGGACAGCCCGCCGGCGTTCGGCAACCTGCTGGCGTACAAGGACGAGATCGTCCCGTGGATTCGTCGCATGACCGACGATGTTCACGAGCACGGCGCGGCATGCATGATCCAGTTGTCGCACCTCGGGCGACGAACGGGCTGGTCCAAGGCGGATTGGTTGCCGGTGGTTGCGCCTTCACCGCTGCGCGAACCCGCGCACCGGTCGATTCCCAAAGAGGCCGAAGACTGGGACATCGAGCGGATCATCGCCGACTATGCCGCAGCCGCCCAGCGCATGGAAGCGGGCGGAATGGATGGCATCGAGATTGAGGCGTATGGACATCTCTTTGATGCGTGGTGGTCGCCAACCTTGAACCTGCGCTCAGATGAGTGGCGAGCGGACGCCGAGCATCGGCTTCGCTTTCCGCTGCAGGTTCTGGAAGCCATCAACGCCGCAACGTCAGATGACTTTCTGGTGGGTCTGCGCATCGCCGTGGATCAGGCGATTCCCGGCGGGGTCAACGAGCCGGCGGGCCTGTCGATTCTCGCCGAGATGGAACAGTCCGGGCTGGTTGATTTCTGCAACGTGATCCGGGGCCACACCGAGACCGACGCTCTGCTTGCTGAAGTGATTCCGATCCATGGCATGCCTTCGGCTCCGCACCTGGAGTTCGCAGGCCGGGTCCGCGAGCACACCGAGTTGCCTGTCCTCCACGCGTCGAAGATTGATGAGGTGTCCACCGCTCGCTTTGCCATCGAGACCGGCAAACTCGACATGGTGGGCATGACTCGTGCTCACATTGCTGACCCGCACATCGTCAACAAGATACGCGAGGGTCGAGAGGCAGAGATCCGGCCGTGTGTCGGAGCCACCTACTGTCTCGACCGCATCTACGAAGCCGGCGAGGCGCTGTGTCTGCACAACGCCGCCACCAGTCGTGAGGCCACGATCCCGCACATCATGGAGCCAGCGGCCCTCACCCAGCGGGTGATCGTTGTGGGCGCCGGTCCCGCTGGTTTGGAAGCAGCCCGGGTGGCGGGGGAGCGCGGGCACGATGTGCTGGTGCTCGAAGCGATGCCCTTTGCCGGTGGCCAGATTCAGCTTGCGGCCCGCAACCCTCGCCGAGTTGATCTTCTTGGCATTGTTGATTGGCGACTGTCCGAGTTGACCCGCCTTGGCGTGGAGATTCGTTTCAACACACTTGCTGAGGCCCACGACGTCACCGCCGAGAACCCAGACGTGGTCGTCATCGCCACCGGCGGCCTGGCCCAGATGCCCGATATTGAGGATGGCGACCGTCGTGTCGTCACCGGGTGGGATGTGCTCGGTGGCGACGTCCGCCCGGTCGGCGATGTTCTCTTCTTCGACGATCACGGAGATCACTCCGCACTGTCGGCCGCAGAAATGATTGCCCGCTCCGGCGCAAACCTGGAGATTGTCACCCCGGAACGGATGCTCGGTGCGGATATTGGGGGCATGAACCACGTGCCGTATGCGCGGGCGTTCAACGAGACCGACACACGGATCACGCTGAACCAGCATGTGCTCGCCGTTCGCCCGGAAGCAGGGCGGCTGTGTGTGGAACTTGGCAGCGATCACTCCGCGCACCGTTCAGTTCGTCACGTGGATTGGGTGGTCGCTGACCATGGCACCGCGGTGAACGCGGGTCTCTACTTCGAGCTGAAGCCGCATTCCAGGAACCTCGGGGCGGTTGACTACGGCGCGCTCCTTGGTGGTGAGCCGCAGAATGTCATGCGCAACCCCGGCGGTGCGTTCCGTCTGTTCCGGCTTGGCGACGCAGTGTCCAGCCGCAACATCCACGCGGCCATCTTCGACGCCGTCCGCCTGCTGAAGGACATCTGACGTTCTTCCCTCACCCTGTGGATAACGGTCTCAGAGACCAGCGGACTGTCGATGTCTGCGCGCCGAGTGTGGGCGCTGCAGGTCAAATGGGATTCGTTTGCCCGGCGCGACCTCGTAGCCTTGAGTCATGGACGATGAGCGCGAGCCCGTGGGGTTCGACGAGATCTATGACGCCCTCACGGTGCATCGCGTAGAGCGACACGCTTGGGAACCAGCCCATCCCGGCGCAATCGCACGATTTCGACGCGGTGCTGCGGGAGCAGCGCTCACGACTGCCCTTGTCACCGGTGTGCGCGAAGCTGTCGAGCCGGAGGCAGAAGAGGTCCTGGAAGAGATTGACAATGGCGTGTTCGGTGGCCCCAGCGAATTTGTATCGCTGTTCTATGTATCGAACGATCCCCGTGCCACGCTCGCTGTTGTGCGACCGTGGCTGGCCCCGGAAGAAGTGAGTCCATGACCAGGTTCTACGTCACCACCCCAATCTACTACGTGAACGATGCGCCGCATGTCGGACACTCTTACACCACGCTCAACGCAGACGCGAACGCCCGCTGGCACCGACTCCTCGGCGACGACGTGCACTTCCTCACCGGCACCGATGAACACGGACTCAAGGTCGCGCAGTCGGCCGAAAAGAACGGCCTGACGCCACGTGAGCAGGCCGATCTCAATTCCGCTCGATTCCAACAGGCGTGGGAACTCCTCAACATCTCCAACGACGATTTCATTCGCACAACCGAGCAACGCCACCACATCGCGGTGCAGGAGTTGCTCCGACGGGCGCACGCCAACGGCTACATCCGGAAAGGCACCTACGAGGGCTTCTACTGCGTGGGCTGTGAGGCGTATTACGAAGAAGATGAACTCGACGATGGCAATTGCAGGGTCCACCATCGTCCGGCCAAACACATGGTGGAGGACAACTACTTCTTTGCACTGTCGAAGTTCGAAGAGCCGTTGCGCCAGTGGTACGCCGCAAATCCAACGGCAGTTTCGCCCGACGGCTACCGCAACGAGGCGCTTGGAATCATCAACAACGGTCTCAAAGACGTCTCGATGACCCGAACCAGCATCGACTGGGGCGTCAAGGTCCCCTGGGACCCGGAGCACGTTTTCTATGTGTGGTTCGATGCGCTTATCAACTATGCAACGGCCGTCGGCTTTGGTTCGGACGAAGAGCAGTTCGAGGCGTGGTGGCCAGCCACCCACCATTTCATCGGGAAAGACATTCTGCGTTTCCATTGCGTCTACTGGCAGGCGATGCTGCTCGCGGCTGGCATAACTGACCTGCCCCAGGTACGCGTGCATGGCTTTCTGCTTCTTGGCGGCGAGAAAATGTCCAAGTCCGGAAACGTCACCGCCATTGCACCGTCGCAAATGGTGGACGAGTTTGGGGTGGACGGCTTCCGCTACTCGCTGCTCCGAGATAACTCCTTTGGGCCCGACAGCGATTTCAGCTACGAGAATCTGCTCACTCGGTACAACGGCGACCTTGCCAATGCGTACGGCAACCTGTTGCAGCGGGTGATAACGGTCGTCACGAAGAAGTGTGATGGCATCGGCCCCGCTCCGAGTCCGACAAGCCCGCTCGCAGCGGTTGCCGAAACGGCCGTAGCGGAAGCGACGGACGCATGGTCACAAGCCCGTGCCTCGCTCGCGCTTGAAGCGTCGTGGCGACTCGTTCGAGATACCAACGAGTACCTGGCCGACAACGAACCGTGGAAGATGGAACCGGGTCCTGAGGTGAACACCGTCATGGGTGACGCGCTCGAAGCACTTCGCATCGCCACCATCCTCGCCAGCCCTGCCATTCCGGCGGCTGCAGCCGAAGCCTGGCGCCGCCTGGCGCTGCCAGGCGTGGTGGAAGATCAGCGAGTGCCGGTTGACACGGCGTGGGGTGGCTACCCGGGCGGGCTCGAACTCATTGCAGGTGATCCGCTGTTCCCGCGCATCAGGGCGAGCTGATGTCTTTGCGCTGGATTGACAATCATTGCCACCTTGGCGACGAGGCTGAGACATGGCTGGCTTCGGCCCGTGAGGTTGGAGTGGAACGGTTCATCGACGTGGGGTGTGATCTGGCCACCTCCATCGCGTCAGCCGATCGAGCGGCCGAGCACGACGGTGTCTACGCCACCGCTGGCGTGCACCCTCATGAGGCCAGGTATGGACTTGATGGGATCGAAGACCTGCTCGCCCGCCCTGAAGTCATCGCTGTGGGGGAGTGCGGACTCGACTACTTCTACGACCATTCTCCTCGCCGCGAACAAAAAGATGTGTTCGCCGCTCAGATTCAGCTTGCGCATCGCCACGAACTGCCGCTGGTGATTCACACCCGCGACGCCTGGGAAGACACGTTTGGGATTCTGGACACTGAAGGTGTTCCGGAACGAACCATCTTCCATTGCTTCACGGGTGGTCCGGATGAGGCGACAGAATCCCTGAATCGGGGCGCATTTTTGAGCTACAGCGGCATTGTGACCTTCAAGAGTGCATCAGATCTTCGTGCTGCCGCCAAGATCACCCCACTGGACCGCATTCTCGTTGAAACTGATTCTCCCTACTTGGCGCCGGTTCCGCACCGCGGACGACAGAATCAACCTGCCCATGTCACGCTGGTCGGTGCTGCTGTTGCTGATGTGCATGGCGTCGATGTTGCCACTGTTGCTGAGGCCACCTGGCAGAACACCCACCGCGCCTATCCGGGGCTGACCTCAACTTAGAGTTTTCGCGCGATATATTGCATTTTCGTTACGAAGCGCAGCATGCAGCAAGATTCTCAGCTTGCGTTTCCGTCAGAACGTTCGTGCCGAGGTCTGTGGAGATCAATCAGGTGACATCCCGAGTGCAAGTGGTCCGGTGGGCCGGACTCATCTTGACGATTGCCCTTGTGTCGGGTCTGGTCGCGCTCACGATCATGTCCACGGCCGGTCGCGAGAGCGCAGCAGATACTGGCATTCGAGTTGAGTTGCCCCTTGACGAGGCGACAGCAGCTGAACCCAACCATGGGTCCTACTCCGTTGCGATCGAAGCAGCCGACGCCGAATCAGCTGACGTCGAATCCTCGGGCGATACCGGTGAGATCCACGCCAGCGATGGGGCGGAGCCTGGGGTCGATGGCGATGCGACTGGTGTACCCAGCGCGGCAGTTTCTGCTTCGGCAGTCAGCGCCACCCCGACACCAACGCCCCCACCCCTGACGCCCCCGCCCCCGACGCCCCCCGCTGTGACACCGCTGCCGGTGATCACGGAGCCGACCGCAACGTCGGTTCCGGCGACCGCAACTCCGACGCTTACGCCAGTGCCGCCTACGCGGGTGCCTCCCACCAGCACCTCGGTTCCTGCGACCGCCACGTCCACGACGCCGCCGGCATCGCCGACGCCCACCGTGCCAACGGCAACGGTAATCCCGGAGCCCACTGGTGACTCTGGCGAACTCACCGCAGGTTTCTCGCGCAGCGCCGATGAAACGACCGAGGGCGAACCCACCGAGGCTGCGACCGACGGCGAAACTCCGGGGAACGAGACGGCCGACGAACAGACCACACTGCCGACGGCTACAACTGTCGTCGACTCCACCGCAGTCCCCGCCGTCGAGCCCACGCCGGCGCCACTTACGCCTACCACTGTCCCAGCCCTCGTTTCCCCAACCGTTGTTCCAACGGTGATTCCGACAGAAACTCCAACCGCGGTCCTCGACACGGTCGATGGGAACGTCTCCGTTAACACTGGTACATGGTGGGTCAACAGTTCCAGCGGTGGACTCAATCTTCGCAGCGTGCCCCAGATCACGCCCGGTGGTGTTGTCGCTGTCATTGACGATGGCCAGCCGGTGACGGCGTCCGGTGTTTCTGCGGCGGACAGTGACGGCAATCTGTGGGCACAGCTCACCGCTCCTTTCAGCGGCTGGGTGTCTCTTGAGTTCCTGTCAGCCACACCGCCCGTCGTACCCACACCCACACCGACGCCAACCGTCGACCCGTTCGCCACCCCAACCCCCACGCCGGTCCCGGTTGTACAGGGTGCGGGTCCCACCGCTGAGCAGTGGTCGCAGGTGCGAACCTGTGAGTCCGGGGGGAACTATGCAATCAACACCGGCAACGGCTACTACGGCGCCTATCAGTTCTCGATTCAGACCTGGAACAGTGTCGCCCGGCTTTACTATCCAACGATGCAGGGCATTCTCCCATCCGACGCATCGGTGGCGGATCAGGACAAGATGGCGCAGTTGCTGTACGACGACTCAGGCCGCGGCCAGTGGCCCGAGTGCGGCCGCTTCCTGCCGTAGCGCAGTGACCCTTGGCGGGCGTGAAACCGCAGAAATGCTCGCTCGATTCGGGCTCCAACCGCGCAAGGCACTCGGTCAGAACTTTGTCGTTGATCCCAACACCATTGAACGCATCGTTCGACTCTCCGGTGTCACGGCGGGCGAAAGGGTCATCGAAGTTGGGCCGGGACTTGGGGCCCTGACTCTTGGGCTGGCCGATGTCGGGGCTGAGGTGACAGTGCTTGAACTTGATGATGCCCTGCTACCTGCAATAACGGAACGCACCGCGGGCCGGGGCATCAAGGTCATCCATGGCGATGCGACCAGTGCTGACTGGGCTGTCATCTGTCCGGGAGAGCCGTGGCACATGGTCGCCAACCTGCCGTACAACGTCGGCACGTCGGTGGTGCTCGATGTGCTTGACGATGCGCCGCACATCACGGAGTTGACCGTGATGCTGCAACGCGAAGTCATTGAGCGGCTGGCCGCAAGCCCTGGAAGTGACGCCTACGGCATTCCCTCGGTGAAAGTCGCATTTTGGGCAACGGCTGAGATTGTCGCGCGGGTTCCTGCTTCTGTCTTTCTGCCCCGGCCGAAGGTCGAGTCGGCTGTGGTGCGTATTTCTCGACTTCCTGAGCCGGCCGTGGATGCTGACCCGGAACTGGTTTTCAGCCTGGTGAAGCAGGCCTTTGGTCAGCGCCGCAAGATGCTCCGTAAGTCCCTCGGCAACCGCGTTGGTGCGGCAACCTTCGAAGCGGCTGGAGTGGACCCGGCGCAGCGTCCTGAACAACTCGATGTTCACGCGTGGGGACGTATCGCCAACTGTCTGTAAGTCTCAGCGCTTCAGGTCAAAGTCTGGCAGATTGGTAAAGGCAGTGGTGATCGAGGCGCTCCAGTTGTCTGACAGCGAGCGGAAATACGGATCCGCATCGTCGATGCGTCCCACAATCCCAGCCTCCAGGGAATCACGCTCATAGACATGGAAATCGAGAGGTGCTCCCACCGACAGGTTTGCTTTCATCGTCGAGTCGAATGATACGAGAAGCAGCTTGATCGCATCCTCGAAGCTCATCGCTGGATTGAAAGCGCGCACAATGATCGGCTTGCCGTACTTGCGCTCACCAATCTGAAGAAAGGGTGTGTCGGCGCCCGCCTCGACAAAGTTGCCCTCGGGATAGATCAGGAACATACGCGGCGCCATGGCCCCGATCTGGCCACCCAGAATCAACGTGGCGGAGAACGTGGAGTCTGTGGACTGCTGTCCATGAGTGGAAACCGCTTCGGTCAGTGTCTGTCCAACCAGCTGTGCAACCTGAAACATGGTCGGCGCCTCCAGGATGGAAGGGCTGCGGTCCGCGAGCACCTGGGTGCGATCGTCGAGAAGTCCGGCGACGGTCTGAGTGGTGGCGAGGTTGCCGGCCGCAAGGATCGTGATGGTGCGCTCGCCAGATACCGCCCAGTTGTACATCTTCCGATACTGGGAAATGTTGTCGAGCCCAGAGTTGGTACGCGTGTCCGACATGAACACCAGCCCCGCATCGAGCAGTAGTCCCACGCCGTACGTCATAGTCTCACGACGATACAGGCGGGAACTGCCCGTGCGGACCCGGTAGCCCTATTGCTGCTGAACCTGCAGGCCGACGTTGAGATGTTCTCCGCCGCGGCCTGTTCGTATACCCGCGACAGGTGCAGCCTCTCGATAGTCAAGACCACGGGCAATATGGACATAGCGCTCATCAGGCGAGATCGAGTTGGAAATATCGAACCCAACCCATCCCAGTTCTTCGACCCAGGCTTCAGCCCAGGCATGGGTTGCATCCTGGTCGACCCGATCGTCCATCATCAGATAACCGCTCACGTAGCGCGCAGGCAGTCCAAGTGACCGGGCAGCAGAGATGAAAATGTGGGCATGGTCCTGGCAAACGCCAGCTCCCGCCACGAGGGCCTCCTCGGCGGTTGCTATGACGGTGGTTGCGCCGATCTCATAGCTCACAGACTCGCGGATCGACGCTGACAGGGCGTGGACCGCCGCCACATCCCGGGCGATACTCTCATCAAAGCCGAGGGCGATCTCTCGGATGGCGGGTCCTGGCCGAGTCAAGGCTGTCTGGCGGCGATACAGCCACAGTGGAGTGAGATCGCCGTGGCGTGCGGCGGCTCCACCGCGACTATGGGTTTGCACCTCGCCGGTGCAGTTGATGGCCAGACCCGTCGTGCCCACCGTGGCGCGAACGAGGTGGACTCGGTTGCCGTGCTGGTCATCAAAGTGGACCTCGATGTGTCCACCTTCAATCTCCAGGTCCCACGAGCTGATCGTCTGCGTTGACGAGGGCCCCGGCGTAAGCCGGACCTGCTGTAAATTGGCAACGACCGGTTCGTCGAATGTGTAGCGGGTGCTGTGCGTTATGACGAGACGCATGGACCGGTCCTGAGCACGTGATGGATCTCGTTCGAACTCTCATGCATGAAAGCGGAAATCCTCCTCAATCTGGTTCGAGACAGCCGCGTTGTCGCTGATGCACGTGGTCAGAAACCCGTGGAGTCCACTGTCGAGAACCGATTCGATCGACGTTTCGGCAAACCGTCGGGTCAGACGGTCGGCCATGTCCAGGGACGCGCAGGGGACGTTTGGATCCGTGTGAAGGTAGACCAGCCTCTCTGAAATCTTACGGAAGCAGAAGGACAGTGAGCGCGGCATTTGGGTATCAAAGAGCAGGAACGCGGCGATACCTGTTGGGTTGATTTCCCCCCGCGCCGTCCATCGATAGGCACGTCGAGCAGACACGGCACGCAAAATGGTGTCCCACTGCACGGTGTCCAGACGAGACCCAACGTGCCCCAACGACGGCAACAGGAGGTAGTACTTCACATCGAGAATGCGGGCCGTGTTGTCGGCGCGCTCGACAAAGGTTCCCAGTCGGGCGAAGTCGTGAACCTCGTTGCGAGTCATGGTGCTGTGCACGGCTCCAGAGACGTAGGCGCTTTCCCGTCTGATGATGCGAAGCGTGGCCGGAAGCTCGGTGGTCGAAATGGGTTGGTCGAGGAGATCGAGGATCGTCATCCATGACTCATTTGTTGCCTCCCACACCTCGCGTGTCAGCGCAGTGCGGACTCCTCGTGCGTTCTGTCGCGCGCTGTTGTAGAGCGATCTGACACTCGTGGGGTTCTGGTCATCGCGAAGCAGAAAGTCGATGACCTGTTCGGACCTGTAGTTGTCGTGGCGCTCCTGATAGCCGGTGGTTGAGCCGGCGGTGGCGACCACAGACGCCCACTCGTTCGAGGCATCGGAGGAGCGCGTAAGCGCGATGTGCAAGCCGGCCTCAATCAGCCGAGCCGTGTTCTCGCTTCGTTCCAGGTTTCGAAACATCCAATAGATTCGTCCTGCGGTGGTTCCGAGCATCAATCTTCCAGCACCCATGTGTCCTTGGTGCCGCCTCCCTGTGAGGAGTTGACCACCAATGAACCCTCGGCGAGGGCAACGCGGGTGAGACCACCGGGCGTAACGGTGATCTCGCCCGGGGAGACAAGAGCGAATGGCCGCAGGTCCACATGTCTGGGAGCAAGGCCCGCATCGGTCAGTATTGGAACTGTTGACAGAGACAGTGTTGGTTGCGCGATGTAACTGGATGGGTTCGCAGCAAGCTTGGCGCTGAACTCTTCCAGTTCTCGACGTGAAGCTGCCGGACCGATGAGCATGCCGTATCCACCCGAACCGTGAACTTCTTTCACCACGAGCTCGCTGAGGTGCTGCTGGACGTAGTCAAGCGAGTCCGGCTCTCCGCAACGCCACGTTTCGACATTGTTCAGGATCGGCGTCTCGCCGAGATAGAAGTCGACCATCGTCGGCACATAGGAGTAGATGGCCTTGTCGTCGGCGATACCGGTTCCCGGAGCGTTCGCCAGCGTGAGGTTGCCTGCCCGATAAACGTCCATCACCCCCGGTACGCCGAGGAGTGAAGCGGGATTGAAGGTCAATGGATCCAGGAACTCATCATCCACCCGCCGGTAGAGCACGTCGACTGGCACGTACCCGCGCGTGGTGCGCATCGCCAGATGACCGTCGCGAACCAGCAGATCGTATGCCTCGACGAGTTCCACTCCCATTTCGTCCGCCAGGAAGGAGTGTTCAAAGAAGGCGGAATTGTGCACCCCCGGGGTGAGAACAGCCAGGGTTGGTTCCTCGGTACTTCCTGCCGGGGCGCAGGCCTCGAGTGATCTCCGCAGCTGGCGCGAATAGTCGTTTACCCGACGGACGCGAGACTGGGCAAACAACTCGGGGAACAGATGCAGCATTGTTTCGCGGTTCTCGAGCATGTAGCTGACGCCCGATGGGGTGCGTGCGTTGTCTTCGAGCACGAAGAAGTCGTTTTCGCCGGTTCGCACCAGGTCGATCCCTACAACGTGGGTGTACACACCGCCTGGCGCGTCCACACCGATCATCTCGGGGATGTACGCCTGGTTCTGTTCGATGAGAGCTGCGGGAATTCGACCTGCACGGATGATCTCCTGGCGGTGGTAGATGTCGTGAAGGAACGCGTTGAGAGCGCGAACTCGTTGGACCACCCCTCGTTCAAGCCGGCTCCATTCGCCTGCACCCATGATTCGTGGCACGACGTCGAAGGGGATGAGCCGTTCATTTGAGGCCTCATCGCCGTAGACCGTGAAGGTGATTCCTGTGCGGCGGAACAACCCCTCGGCTGCCCGGGCTTTGGTCAGGAGCCGGTTGTTGTCCTCTCCGCCGAACCAACGGTGGTAGCTCTCATAGGGGGCACGGGGAGCACGGGGAGAATCGTCACACCCAAACATCTCATCGAAGTTGTCCTCAGCGAGAGTCAAACGCGTTCCTGCCCGGCGTGTCTGGCCACTGCTCGTGGCATGGTGCTCCAATGGTCATTCAGGCCGCGACCCTGCGTTCTCTGGGTGGGCGCCAATTTGCGGGCCGCGGGAAGGCGCCCCACGCCCAGAAAGGCGGCCGGAACCGTCGCCACTCGCCAACGTCCTGGGCCAGGCGATCGGCAACCACAAGAGCAACGGACGTGTTGAAACCCAACCCGCAATGACTGCCGAACACCTCAACGTTCTGACTCGTTGGGCTCTTCAGCTCCAGGCAGGTTCGCCAGTGCACGATGCCGTCAGTGCGGGTGTAGACCGAGGTAGATGGCACCGGCAGGAGCTCTTCGTGGTCAACCTGAGCCATCCGCTGCATGGCCTTCGGGTCATGGAGCGGAGCCACAGAATTCCAGAGACGACGGGCGGCGCTTGGATCGCCGGGCTCCATGCGGAATGGACTACCCAACGTGATCACCTGTCGCACAATGTCCGGATGTCGACGGGCCAGGTCGCGTGCGTAGATACCCCCGAGACTCCAACCAATCACACTTACCGGAGCGCCGTCGGCTCGCTCGCTGATCGACCGAATGCGATCGTCGAGTCCCTCAACTATCGCCGGAGTTGGGCCAACGTTGTTCCCGAGCTTCCAACCGTAGGTCCGGTAGCCGAGTCGACGCAGGAGTACCCGCAACTGCACGGTTGAGGAATCAGCAGCGGTGAACCCGGGCAGCACGAGGACGGAATGTCCGTCGCCCTTCGGCAGTGCACCAAGGAGTCGTCGGCTGAGAGACCACGACATGTATTCAAATCCGGCGCGCCCTTCCATGGCGGTGTAAATGCGGGGCGGAGCGGAGAACGTCACGGTTTCACCCTAGACCGGGATCCACCTGCGGATGCCTTCTTTGCTTTCTCGCCCTTTGCCGGTGTCTTCTTTGCCGGTGTCTTCTTCGCCACTGTCTTCTTTGCCGGTGTCTTCTTCGCCACTGTCTTCTTTGCCGGTGTCTTCTTCGCCACTGTCTTCTTTGCCGGTGTCTTCTTTGCCGGTTTCTTCGCTGTCGCCCCTGACTTCGCCTTTGCTATCGGCTTTGTGGCTGGCTTGGAGGGCGTCTCTGCGGCTGTGAGTTTTATGCCGAGAGCGTCAGCCATCAACTGGATCTCTTCGACGCAGTAGTCGGCGAGCAGGGCGACGTCTGGCACGAGTGAACGGCAGGCCACGAGCCCGAAGTCGAGAACGTCGACGTAACTCTGCACCGTGATGTTGAGTCCCTGTCCGTCAACAATCGTGGAGATCGGGTAGTAGTGCTTCAGTTGGGCCTTCCCGGCGAGTTCGAGCGGGCTGCGGGGGCCCGGAACGTTTGAGATGACAAGGTTTGCCGGGGGGTTCGTGCGGTCGGCGATCCGAACGCGGGTGGCAAGTCGGGCAGCTCGGGTGGCAAGTGCCGGGGGAGCAAGGTCGCTCATCTGAGTGAGGGCGTCGGCCGGCATCAGATCGAACTGACCTTTGGCGTCCACCATGGAAGCGTGGACGGACGCTATCCGATCTGCAGGTCCCACGATTGTGGTGGGGAGGTCAGCGAAGATTGCCGATACCCGATTCGACCACTTGTCGGTCTCTTCACCGGTTCGGATGGAGACCGGCACCATGGCGATGAGGTCTCGATCCGGGAGCGCGTTGTGATCGAGCAGGTAGCGGCGCAGAGCGCCAGCGCAAAGCGCCATCACAACGTCGTTGACGGTCGCCCCGGCAGCGGACTTGATCTGCTTGATGTGCTCAAGAGGAGTGCTTCGATACGCGAAGATTCGATCCCCGGTGATGGTGGCGTTGAAGGGGGTTTTGGGACCTCCAAGCGATGGGAGTAACGGCGGCTTGTCCTGATCAACCGGACGCTCGTCACCGAGAAAGCGGCGCACAACTCTGCCTGCCGGACCGGGCAGACCGCGCCTGACCTGATTGGCGATCTCCTCGAAACCCCGGGTCTCGGTAAGGCGACCAAGTTCCGACAGGACACGCAGCTGGAGCCGCAGTGCCTTTGCTGGTGTGCGAGTGAGTTCAAAGGCCGTCCTGGCAAGCAGGTCCGAGGGCGAGGGTTCCGTTTCCGGTTTCCAGTCGTCAGTCAGGTCCGGGTCGTCCGGGCCGAGAATCGTGGCGAGCATCTCGGCCCCGGCGGCGCCGTCGATTGTGGCATGGTGCACTTTCATGAAGACGCCAAAGTCTCCGCCGGGCAGCCCTTCAATCACATATGTTTCCCACAGGGGCCGTGATCGGTCCATCGGCTTGGCGATGAGCCGGGCGATCAGCTCTTCGACATAGTCCTGTTCCTGCCCGTGTACTGCAGGAATGGCGACGTGGTGGATGTGCATGTCGAGGTCGAACTCAGGATCATTGATCCAATAGGGACGATCGAGCCCATACGGCACCTCGACGAGCCGACGTCGGAACGGTTCGAGCTCAGGGAGCTTGGAGGCGATTTGATCCCGGAAGACGACGAACGGGTCGAAGTTGGGGTCATCTGGTCGGGCGTAAACCGACAGGCTGCTGACGTGGCCGTATGCGGTATCTGTCTCGATATTCAGGAAACTGGCGTCGAGACCGGTGAGTTGTTTCATGATGTGACCTTTCGCTGTGCTCGGCTCTTCGCCTTTTTGTCGGACTTGATGTCGCTGGTTGCTGTTGGCTCAATGAGCTCGCTCCGCAGGACCTTTCCCGACGCGTTGCGGGGAAGTTGATCGATGATGACGATCTCGCGCGGCACCTCGTGTCGGGCGAGTTCCTTGCGGAGGCGGGTTCGAATCCCGGTGCTGGTGAGCCTGGCGCCTTCAGCGGCAACGACGACGGCACGCACTCGTTGGCCAAGCTCGGGATCGGCTACGCCGACGGCGACAGCGTCCGCTACGTCAGGGTCCCCGAGAATCGCACGCTCAATGTTGGTGGGGAAGATGTTTTCGCCGCCGGAGATGATCATGTCGTCGGCTCGGCCAACAACAGTCAGGAGCCCACTGGTGTCGAGGCGCCCGAGGTCGCCGGAGTCCATGAACGAGTCGATCACCTCTTTGGTCCGTCCGTCGGTATAGCCCTCGAAGTGCATTGAACTTTTCGCCACGACCCGTCCAACGGCACCAGAAGGGAGAACGTTGCCACTGCCATCGATAATGCGGACCTCAACCCCCCGCAGCGGTAGGCCGGTTACGGCGGAATCGGCGGAAAGCATCTCTGGGTCAGCAACGCAGATCTGACCGACTTCCGTTGAGCCGTAAAGGCTGTACAGCGTGGGGCCCGCAGCGTCCATCCAACGGGTGGCGAGGTCGCCTGGAAGGGCGGACCCGCTGGTCGCGACGATGCGCAGGGATGACAGGTCAGCTTCGTCGAAGCTGTCAAGCATGCGCTGCAACATGACCGGAACAGCGGCGAGGACATCGGCGCCGCGTGCTTCGACATCGTCGAGAGCCACAGCTGGGTCAAAGTGTCGACGTAACACCACCGTTCCGGCGAGTGATGCTGCGAGGAGGAGCTGGGAGAGCCCCCAGGCGTGGAAGAGCGGCGCCGGCAACACGATGACATCTCCGCGGGTGTACGGAATGGCCTCGAGCACACCAAAGACTGCCGCTACCGACCCGGCACTGGCGCGACGGGTTGTCCCCTTTGGTGCCCCGGTGGTTCCAGAAGTCAACACGACCGGGTCATCGGTGCGGAGCGGAGTTGGGAGACGAAGCAGCGGGCGCCATCGCGACAGGTCAGGAAAGGTCCACGAGCTGTCGAGCTCGGGTGCGGCTGAGATCAATGCGACGCCAAAGTTGGCTTCGTGGAGTTGATCGAGCAGGTCGGCGTCGGCAACGACTGCCCCAATCCGCTCGCGGTCGATGACCGTGAGAAGTTGCGCCGTAGGGAGGCCGGGGTTGAGGTAGACAGTTCGAGCCCCGAGCTTGGCCAGCGCAAGGTTGGCTTCAACAAAGCCGCGGTGATTGCGACAGAGAAGCCCGACGGGCTTGTCGGGATCGACGCCCCGATGGATGAGCCCTGCCGCTACCCGACTGGTCCGCAGCTCCAACTGCAGGTAGGTGATGGTGCCGAAGTCGTCGACCAGGGCTGCACGCATTGGGTGTGTGATGGCGGCTGCAGCATACGCGGCGGCACTGGAGGGACCCCAGGCGAGAGTTCCCATGCCAAGCGACATTGATGTCGCCGGATTGAGGGCGCCGAGTCGCACGGCGGTGTTGATCGGTGATCTTTTCATTTGTCGGCTCCTTGCAGGATCAGCTCGAAGGCCTCGATGATGTTGCGGCGGAGCCTTGCGGGGTCTTCGATCGCCACTGGATCGACGAGCACGCCGATGTCGATGTTGCCGTCGTAGGAGAGCGCTGTGATGTTTGCGGCCGTTCCTGCGACCGGGCCGAGCGGGATGGTGGCTTCAACCTTTGCGCCGGCGCAATAGAGGGTGAAAGGGGCGCCCCGCAGGTTGGACGTGGCGAAATCCAACCTGGCTGCCCGGTCGCGAGCTGTTCTGGTGACGACTGACGTGGGAAGCAGATTGGCCACACCGGCGAGACTGCTCAGGTCGCCGCCCTTACGCGCAGCCTCACGTTCCTGCTCCGCCACCCGTTTCACTTCGAGCATGCGTTCGGTTGGCGTCATGATTGAGCCGTTGAGCTGCACGAGCACGGGTGCGAAGCTGTTGCCTGCCATGTTGTTGTCCGATCGGGTCGACACAATAAAGCTCGTGTTGAAGGCGTCGACTTCGGCGTCTCGCTCGGCGTGATAGGCAGCCGCTGCGTTGGTCAGGCCGGCCATGAAGGCGTCGTTGATCGAGCAGCCCTCAGCATTGGCTGCCGCTTTCAACGCATCGAGCGGAATCTGCACCCACTCGAGGTGACGGTGGCGCGAGCGTTCTTTCCACAAAGGAGAGCCGCCGGGCGTCCCATTGGATGAGCCGGTGAGCTGGTCGATGGTGTGGCGAGCAGCCGCGACTGTGGCTGCCGCAGTGTCGAGTGGCCTGCGGGTGTCGGCAGGCCAGAGCATGATTTCACCGACGGCGCGACGACTGATGCCGAGTTGACGACGAGCAAGATGTTCGATGCCCGAGCGGACGTTTGCAACGACGCTGGCAGCTGTATCGCCACCCTTTTCCTTGGCCACGTGCGAAGCGCAGGCCTCGGCCACGATGGTTTCGAGGTCGATTTCAGGGTGGCCCGGTTCGTCACGAGTCAACTGTTGGTACAGCTCGGCCATACGGATCTGCCCAATTCCGTCACTGATCGCATGGTGGAAGACTGACCAGATTGCACCGCGCCCACCTTCCACGCCGTCAATCACGACGAAGCGCCACAGTGGTCGAGTGCGGTCGAGTGGCTCCGCAGCAAGATTGCTGGCCAGGTCGAGAAGGTCGCGTTCGGTGGCGCTGCCACCAAGGTCCAGACTTCGCACATGATGGTCGAAGTCGAATTGGGAGTCAGGCACCCAGGCGGGTGTCGAGATGCGGGCAAATCCGGGAACGACCCGCTGGTAGAGGCGGGGTACCGCTGCCACACCGTGGCGAATCTGACGGCGGAACTTTTCCATGTCAACTGGTTGATCGAGCAGAGTGAGTGAGGACCCGCTTGGGTTGAGCCACGGATCCTTCTCAATGTTCCACATCAGTGCTTCGTGCTCCGACATGCGGTCGGCCAGATCGACGTCTCGGTTCGCTGCCATGGTCAGCCTTTCCCTTCCGCGGTATCGGTGCCGGGCCGGCGATCCACTTCGGCCTCAGGGTCACCCGAGTAGCCGGGCGGGTAGGTGCGGGCAAGCTCCTCTGCGGTTGGATCCACAGTGTGCCTGGACTCCTCAGGAAGCAGTTCAGAGATGGCTTTCATGATCCGTCTGGTGTCAGCGTTGGCGCTCCGGCCGATGATCCTGACCGGCGTGCCGACGGAGACGCTCACGGTCGGTCGGTCGGTCAGAGAGACGTGGGGGACCCAACTGCTGCGGGGCCAGACGTGCTCAGTTCCCCATAATCCAATGGGGATGACCGGCGCGCCGCTCATGGTCGCGAGGCGCGCTGCTCCCCACCGGCCTTTCAGCTCCGGATCGAAGAAGGCTGGGCCCCGGGGAATGGTTCCCTGTGGTGCCATCATCACGACCTCGCCAGCCGAGAGCGCTTCGGCGGCCATCTCGAGTGGCTCGTCTGAACCCGATGCCCGCTCAACACGAATTCCGCCCAGCGCCCTGGCGAGGTGGCCGACCACTGGTGCATCGAAGACTTCCTTTTTGCCAAGACCTCGAATTGAACGCTTTGCCCTGGCGGCGACAAGGCCCATCACGGTGGGGTCAAAGTACGAGCGATGGTTGAAGACAAGCAGTGCGGGGCCCTCGTTCGGAATGTTCTCGATGCCGTCGAACTCAAAGCTGACGTGGGGAGCGACAAGCTCGGGTCGCATGAGCGGGCGAGTCCACTCCTGGATTTCACGACCTGCGATCTTGGCCACACCGTCCGGTTTGTCGAGGTGGCGGATCGGCCAGCCCTTGACGAGTGCAACGGGGGTCAGCTGTGGGTCGGGGTTCACGGCGACGGGATTGCCGACCGAATCAAGCAGCGGAGTGTCGAAGTAGCTGTCGCTGTAGGCGTAACTCCTGGTCAGGTCGACATTGTTGAGCGAGGCCCAGTGGAGCACCGCTTCGGCTTTCTCTCTGCCCCAGAGGAAGGGGCCATCGAGCTTTCCGCTGTACTCACCGTTTTTCGACCGCCACTTTGTCGCCACCACGGCGTCGAAGCCGAGCAACTTTGCGATCGGCGTGACGAAACACTCTGGGGAAGTTGTCGCCAACACGAGGAGTCGGCCGGCCTCGACGTGGTCTTCAATGACGAAACGGGCGAACGGTGCGAGATTTGCAACTACTTCGTGGGCGGCGTCGGCACAGGCCGCTTCAACGGCCTCAACCGACCAACCGGACGCGGCTCGCGCCGCAAGCTTTGCTGGTTGCATCATGAGCCAGTTCTCGCCAAACCGCTCGTAGATTTCGCCGAGTGCTTCGGAAAACGGAATCTTGCGATCCGTTGCCACGCCCTTCCTGACAAGGTGCTGCGTAATGATGGTGGACGAAGATCCAGGTATCAGGGTGCGGTCGAGGTCGAAAATGGCGGCTGATCGCTTCATGCCAGGGAACAATATGTCAGTGACTGACATTAGTCAATTGCTGACATTTCTGGTCCTGCCCGACTAGGTTGCTCTCATGGTTCCCGTCAAGACCGCGAAAAGCGGCGCCGTCCACCTGACCCCGGAGCATCGAGGTTCACGTAACCTCGACGTTGACCCTCGCCCCCAGCCCAGTCGAAGGTCGCGCAAGAAGTCCAAGACCCGAACCAACCTGGCTGAGGCGGCGGCATATCTGTTTGCAACACGGGGCTTCGACGAAACCACGACCGTGGACGTCGCGGAGCGCGCCGATGTATCGCAGCGCACGCTGTTCCGCCACTTTCCGACCAAAGAGTCGATGTTGTATGGCGATATGGACGAAACCATTGGGGATCTCCGTGCGGCGCTCGCGGCACGGCCTGTTGAGGAGCCACCGCTGCACGTCGTCACCAATGCCATCGCTGCGATGGCCGACAATTTCGAGCGTCACAGCGAGCGTCGGCTCCTTCAGGCCCGTCTTGCTGCCACCTATCCATCAGTGTCTGCGTACAGCCGCGCCATTGTTCAGCTGGGGTGGGAACGGGAAATCATCGACGCGGTGTCCAGGCGTTTGAGCGTCGATCCCATGGTTGACCCGCGACCGGAGATCCTCGCCGGCGCGACAATGTCGGCTATTCGGGTTGCCACCCGGCAGTGGTCTGTCAACGCCGGTGCCGACGATTACGTGACCCTGATCATCGATGCCCTCGCAGCCGTACCGGGCCTTGCCGATCTTGGGGAAGGTGCGGATCTTGGGGAAGGTGCGGATCTTGGGGAAAGTGCGTAGAGGGACGCGAACTTCTTTGATCGGCCGCAATCGTTCGATTTGCTTCGCCCCGCCTCAGGTTGTCAGACTGAGGCGACGTGAATATTGCAACGATCATTCTTGACAAGCCCGCTCAGAAGGTCGCGCTCATCGAGGGCGACCGCTTTGTGAGTTATGAAGAACTCCGGCAACTCGTGGATCGGGCTCGGGCGAATCTGGCTCAGGCGGGTCTCGGCATCGATGGGCGACTACCGATCATCGCAGGCAACGAAATCGACTTCGTCGTTGCCACCCTGGCCTGTTTGGGGCTCGGTGCGCAGGTCGTTCCCGTTCGCCCAACGAGTCCGGTTCCCGAACTCGAACGCAAGCTGGCGTCAGTTGCCGCCTCGACGGTTGTTGTTGGTCGAGAGGGTTCCTGGCTCGTCGATGATGGAGTCGACCTTGGATTGACGTTCATCGACATCCATGCCGAGCCAACAATTGAAGCGCCGCAAATCGTCGAGTGTGGTCCGGATCATCCTGGCTTCCTGATGCTCACCAGCGGGGTGGCCAGCGATGCCAAGGTTGCCATACTCAGCCACGCCAATATCTCCTGGGCTCATGGCGCCATTCAGGGCCGAGGCGAAAACGGACTGCAATCGAAAGACATCACGCTCGGTGTCCTGCCCTTCTCGCACATCTTTGGCCTCAATATGGTGCTTCTGGCCACGCTGTGCGTGGGGGGCACCGTGGTTCTGCAGAGCCGCTTTGATGCAGAAGGTTCCCTCGACCTGATTCGTCGGCACGGTGTGACCGTGCTCTCTGGTGCACCGCCAATGTGGCGACGGTGGGCTGAGCTTGACGCTCCGGCCGATTCGCTCTCCACCATTGTCCATGCAAGCTCGGGTGCTGCTGCGCTGCCGTCCTCGGTGTTTGCGGGCATGCGGGACAAATACGGCATCACGGTGGCCGAAGGCTACGGACTCACGGAGACCTCACCCATCGTCACGTGGAGTCGCGGCATTGACGTCAAGCCGAGTTCGGTCGGCAAGGTGATCGAAGGCTGCGAGGTCATCCTGGCTGATGTCGACGGCACGCCGGTCGACACCGGTGACGTCGGCGAGGTTGTGATTCGGGGTCCAGGAGTCTTTGCCGGCTATCTCGATTCGCCGTCGCTGACCGAGGCGGTACTCACAACAGACGGTTGGTTCTGGACCGGCGATATCGGCGTGTTTGACGACGACGGCTACCTCTACATCGTCGACCGGGTCAAAGACGTCGTCATCGTGTCCGGGTTCAACGTGTACCCCTCCGAAGTCGAAATGATCCTGGCCCAGCATCCTGGCGTGCGGGGTGCCGTGGCGGTGGGCGAGGAAGATCTCGAGACCGGCGAAACCGTGGTCGCTCACGTCCTTGGCCAGGTCACCGCTGAGGAACTTGACGCCCATGCCCGTGCCCATCTCAGTCGCTACAAATGCCCCACCGACTACCGTTTCGTCGATGAGCTGCCAGTCGCTGCATCGGGCAAGCTCATTCGGAGAGCGCTGCGCTGATGCACACGCCGTTTCGCTTCGAGGATGCACCGGACCTTCCCGGGGCAGACCGCGTGGCGAGGTGCGGTCTGAGTGTTCTTCGTCAGGCGGTTCAACGGTTGTGGAACGTTGAGGTCGAGGGTGTTGAGAACATCCCACTGAACGGAGCGGCAATCATTGCCCCCAATCACCTGTCGTTCTGCGATTCGGTCTTCGTGCCCGCTGCAATTCCGCGTCGGGTTTGGGCGATCGGCAAGGGCGAATACATGGACGACTGGAAGACCAGGCACCTGTTTCCTGCCATGGGGATGATCCCGGTTGATCGAAGTGGCGGTGATGCGTCAAAGGTTGCTCTCGATACCGCCGCCAAAGTGCTCGCGGGCGGACATCTTTTCATGATCTATCCCGAAGGCACGAGGTCGAGAACCACGCACCTCCACAAGGGCCGTACCGGGGCTGCTCGGCTCGCCGCTCGAACCGGCGCGCCGATCATTCCCGTGGGCCACCAGGGGACCCTGGCCATCCAGCCCCCGGATCAGTTCAGGATGAAGACCGGTCTGTCATGCACGATCCGCTTCGGTGAGCCAGTCAACGTGAGTGACTTCGGCGATCCCAGCGATCCCCGCATTGCGCGTACTGTCACTGATGCCCTGATGTTTCGCATAAGTGAGCTGTCCGGACAGTCGTACGTCGACACGTATGCGGGCAGGTCACTCTCGCCCACGACCGAGGCACCGCAGCCCAGGATCAGCGTGCCGAAGCGCCCATCGCCAGGCCCGCGACCCTCGCCGTCGAACAGGGCGACCCCGGCCCCTTCGGTCGATCTACGCAGGCCTGTCATCACTTCCACGGCAACGGAGCGCCATCACCCACGCTGACTTCGCCCGTCAAGCTGGCGCATCGTGCTCCAGCGGCTCAGTGACTCAGGGACTCCGTGAGCAGGCTGGCGCCTTGGTGGGCTCCCGTCATGTTGTAAGTTGCACACACTGTACGGTGCCATACAGTGTGTGGCCGGATAGTCTATGGAGTGCAGAGGCTGGAACTTGATGTCACTGGGGGAGTGCATGGCCGGAAGCGGCGACATGAAGACCACGAGTCGATCGCCATGGATGCGCGTGGAAACGGCAATGATCGACACCTCCCGAGGTGTGCGCCAGGCCTATGACCGTCGCTTCGCCGCCCTCGGTCTCAACCTGTCGCAGGCCCTGCTTGTGTCGCTTGTTGTGGATTTCGGTCCGCACACCCAAACGCAGCTCGCTGAGGTCCTCAACCTGGGTCGGGCCGCAACCGGCTCCTGTGTCGACCAGCTCGAAAAGCGTCGTCTTGTCCGGCGCGACCCTGACCCGGAAGATCGCCGAGTCTGGATTGTCACCGCAACGCCGGGTGGCTCCGAGATGGCCGAAGAGATCCGCACCATTGACCAGGTGCTGCAAGCCGAGCTGCGCAATGGCATCACCCGCGCGGAACGTCAACAACTTGCCAACCTGTTGATCAAAATGCAGGCGAACCTCGAACCTATTCTCAACGAGCCGTTGTCTCCGAAATAGCTCGCAACACCACACTTCTCAACAGTCACAACAACATCGATCACAGCAACATCGATCACAGCAATCCCAAACGATAGAAATCTGAAAACACAGGAGATACCCATGCGTAATGCAGTCATCGTCGATGCGGTCCGGACCCCCGGCGGTAAACGAAACGGTCAGCTCAAGGATTGGCACCCCGCTGATCTGGCAGCCCATACCCTGAAGGCGCTTGAGGAGCGCAACAACCTCGACCCGGAGCTGGTGGACGACGTCATCATGGGCTGCGTCATGCAGGTCGGCATGCAGTCGTTGAACATTGGCCGCAGCGCCGTGCTTGCAGCGGGTTGGCCCGAATCCGTTCCGGCAACCACCGTGGATCGCCAGTGCGGCAGCAGCCAGCAAGCCATCCACTTCGCGGCACAGGGTGTCATGTCTGGCGCCTACGACGTGGTTGTTGCCGCAGGTGTGGAAGTCATGAGCACCACGCCAATGGGTTCTTCGGTCGTGAAGGGCGAGATGGGGCATCCGTTCCCCAAGTCCATGCGCGAACGCTACGACAACAACCTTCCGCCGCAGGGGATCGGTGCGCACATGATCGCCGACGAATATGGCTTCAGTCGCGAAGACCTTGACGCTTTCGGTGCCCGCAGCCAGCAGCTCGCCGAGCAGGCAGCTGCTGAAGGTCGCTTCGAAAACGAGATTGTTCCTGTCCCCGTCGTCATCGACGGCGAGACCGTGATGGTCTCTCGGGATGAGGGCATCCGAGAAGGCACGACCGCAGAAGGCCTGGCAAAGCTGAAGCCCGCCTTCGGCGACGAGTACCCCAAGGTCACGGCGGCGAACGCCAGCCAGATCACCGACGGTGCCGCTGCAGTGCTCATCATGAGCGAAGAAAAGGCCAGGGAGCTTGGCCTCAGGCCACGCGCCCGATTCCACGCCTTCTCTGTCGCCGGCACCGATCCGGTCACCATGCTGAAGGGCCCGATCCCCGCGACGCAGAAGATCCTTGAACGCAGTGGCATGAGCATCGATGACATCGACCTGTTTGAGGTCAACGAGGCTTTCGCCTCCGTGCCAATGGCATGGCAGAAGGAACTCGGCGCCGATATGGACAAGGTAAACGTCAATGGCGGTGCCATTGCGCTTGGCCACCCGCTCGGATGCTCCGGCGCCAAGCTGATGACCACGCTCGTCAATGAGCTGGAGCGCACCGGAGGCCGCTACGGTCTCCAGACCATGTGCGAAGGCGGAGGTCTCGCCAACGCAACCATCATCGAGAGGATTGAAGACTGATGTACCGCTTGGATCTTGAAGGCAAGTCTGCCGTTGTAACCGGAGGTGCCTCTGGTATCGGCGAAGCAAGTGCTCGCCAGCTGGCCGCTCTCGGCTGCCGCGTTGTGGTCGCCGACCTGAACGAAGAGCGCGGCACGGCCGTTGCTTCCGAGATTGGTGGCATCTTCGCCAGGACTGATGTCACGAGCGAGGAAGATGCTGCCGCAGCGGTAGCTGCCGCCAGCGAAATGGGACCGCTGCGGGCCCTCGTCAACAGCGCCGGCATCGGCATGGCAGGTCGGACCATCGATCGGAACAACGAGCCAATGGACCTGGCCATCTTCAAGAAGGTCATCGACATCAACCTCGTTGGGTCCTTCAACATGTTGCGCCTTTGTGCCTCGGCAATGGGCAAGACCGAGCCCGACGCCGACGGACAAAAGGGTGCCATTGTCAACATGGCATCAGTCGCTGCTTTCGACGGACAGATCGGCCAGAACAGCTACTCGGCGTCCAAGGGTGGCGTCGTGGGCATGACCCTGCCGATCGCCCGTGACCTTGCCGCCGCAGGCATTCGCGTCAACACGATCGCACCGGGTCTCATCGACACGCCGATCTACGGCGAAGGCGAACAGTCCGACCAGTTCAAGGCCCACCTCGGACAGTCCGTGCTGTTCCCCAAGCGTCTCGGCTCCGGCGACGAGCTGGCTTCCATGGTCATCGAGCTCATCACCAACCCGTACATGAATGCCGAAACCATCCGCGTTGATGGTGGCATTCGTATGCCGCCGAAGTAGTCGCACATGAGTGACGAAGCAGCAGTACTTACAGAGCAGCGCGGTCGCGTGCTGCTCATCACGTTGAACCGTCCCGATGCCCGCAACTCGATCAATGGCGCCTTGTCCGAAGGACTTGTGGCGGCTGTCGATCAGCTGGACAACGACCCGGGTCTCACCGTGGGCGTGCTCACCGGTGCAGGCAAAGGCTTCAGCGCCGGCATGGATCTCAAAGCATTCGCCGCCGGCGAGAACATCGGTCCCATGATGCAATTCATCAGGGAAGGCTCGAACAAGCCGCTCATCGGAGCCATCGAAGGGTTCGCCGTTGCTGGCGGACTTGAGTTGGCCCTGACGTGCGACCTGCTCGTGGCCGCCGAAGGAGCCAAGCTCGGTATCCGCGAAGTGAAGGTTGGACTGTTCGCCGCTGGAGGCGGACTGCAACGACTTCCGTCACGCGTCGGGTTCAGCCGAGCCATGGAAATGGCAATCACCGGCGACCCAATCACCGCAGAGGAAGCAAAGGAAGCGGGCATGGTCGCCCGTGTCTGCGCCCCCGGCGAAGCGGTGAACGCAGCATTGGAGCTCGCCGAGGCAGTGGCAGTCAACGCGCCGCTTGCCGTGGCCGCTTCCAAGAAGCTGATCTGGACTGCGGCAGACAAGCCCGAAGCAGAATTCTGGCCCGTCCAGGATTCCCTCATGGGTGTCTTCACCTCCAACGACGCCAAAGAAGGCCCCCGGGCCTTCGCCGAAAAACGCGCCCCCGAATGGACCGGCACGTAGGACATTCGTCGCTTCGCTGTCAGGACGTGGTTGGTCCTCCGGGGCGTTGCACGCAGCACGGAACAGCTGCGTGCGCGCTTCGGGGCGAGTGCGTTTCAGTTTCGGCAAAAGCGGGTTCCCGGCACCCAGTCGCAGCATCATGACCTCGGCTCCTCCCGCTGAATCACATTGCGGAGCGCTAGGTTGAACCGGGTACGACCTCGGGAGGTCAACGGATGAATGTGGGAGACAAGGTTGCGGAGTTCTCTGCGCCGAACCAGCACGGAGAGGCGGTCTCGCTGAGTTCGCTGCTCGCAGAGGGGCCACTTGTTCTGTTCTTTTACCCGAAGGCAATGACCACTGGTTGAACGAAGCAAAGCTGTCATTTTCGTGACCTGGAATCCGAGTTCGCAGAACTCAGTGCACAGCGAGTGGGAATCAGCGCCGATCCGGTGGATCGGCAGAAGGAATTCGACGACCAGAACAGTCTTGGCTATCCGTTGCTCAGCGACGAGAGCCGCAAAATCGCGAAGCAGTTTGGTGTGAAGCGCATCGGCCCGCTGCCATCCAAGCGGGCCACGTTTGTGATCGGGCGAGACGCCACGCTCCTGGCCGCAATCACCAGCGAGACGTCCATGACCCAACACGCCGACGACGCCCTTGAGGCACTCCGCAGGCACGCCGCCGCCTAACTGATCAGGGCCGCTGGAACCCAACTGATTCGGGTGCTGCCTCAGGCATCTACGCTGGAGGAATGTCAGATCGCATCAGCATTTCCATTGAAGACGGTGTCGCCGACGTTCGCCTGAACCGGCCCGACAAGATGAACGCTCTCGACAGCGCCATGTTTGAGGCGCTGCTTGATACGGCCAACTCCCTCAGGGCCGAGCCTTCGGTGCGCGCCGTGGTTCTGTCCGGTGAGGGACGGGCGTTCTGTGCCGGGCTCGACCTTGGCAGCTTCACCAGGATGGCCGAACCTGACAGCTCCGGCGCAAGTCTTGCTGAGGAGGGTGATGGCCAGATTACCCACCGAGCGCAGCAGGCGGTTTACGGCTGGACTCAGCTTCGCGTGCCGGTCATTGCTGCCATCCATGGTGTTGCCCTCGGCGGCGGCATTCAGCTCGCTCTCGGTGCAGACATCCGCATCATCGCGCCCGACGCCCGAATGTCGGTGCTCGAGATTCGCTGGGGCCTCATTCCCGACATGACGGGAACTCGACGCCTGGCCGAGACGGTCGGCATGGACGTGGCCAAAGAACTGGTGTGGACCGGACGGATGGTCGAAGGCGAAGAGGCGGTTCGCATTGGGCTGGCGACGAGGCTGTCTGACAATCCGCACACAACGGCGCTGGAACTGGCCGGGGAGATTGCGACGAAGTCGCCGCAGGCCATTCAGGCAGGTAAGCGTCTTATCGGCAACGCAGTGGCGCTCGACGACAAGGACGGCTTTGCCGCCGAACGACGCGAGATTGCCGCACTGATTGGCACCCCGAACCAGACCGAATCGGTCACTGCCTGGTTTGAGAAGCGGGACCCGGTGTACGTGGACCCGCCCATCGATCAATCCTGATCCGTGGCATCGTTCTCGGTGAAGAGCACCCAGAGGGCGAACAATGGGTCTGCTCCGGCCCGAACTGCGTGCAGGTCGTTCGGGTTGTTGCTCAGCGTTGAGCCTGCGGTCACGGCTCTGAAGTTTTGGGCCCCTCCGTGGCGCCAGTCCGCGTCGCCGGTCAGCACAAGGTAGACCTCCGACGGTGGATGCTGGTGCAGCGGATACTCAGCGTGCGGGCCGAGAGCAAGGATGCCGACTTCGAGTTCCCCGAAGTCCACCGTTTCGTTGATCAGCGCCAGGCCAACCGCGTCACCCTGGTCGGTGACCCTGGGGGACGCTGTCCAACGCAGGTGTGGCGCTGCGGCCTGCAGCGCTGACGCGAGCACACCATTGGGCGAGTCGGTCAACGTGTCCACGACGGGCATCGACACAGGCGGAGTCACCGTTCGCGCTGGACCATCTGCCAATGAGGCGGCAAGGCGGGCTGCGCCAGCAACGGAGACCAAATCGTCTGCGACCTCGGTCATGGTGTCGCTGCAGAGTTGCAGGAAGGTGATCACTGGGTCGTCGCTGGATGACATCGCCCAAAGCTACTCTGACTCGTTTGACGACCAGGCAGTTGTTTGCAGGCCTTCGACATTTCACGCGGAACGCCAGCCGGGTCCAGCGATACTGAGCCCGTGTTGATTGACGAGGCGTTTATTGACGAGGTTGCAGCCATCATCCGGGAAGTCGGGACGGCAGAGGTCGTTTCCCGATTTCGCTCGCTGGCAACGGGTGATGTTGTGGAGAAGTCCCCCGGAGATTTGGTGACCGTGGCCGATCGCGAGTGCGAACGGGTCCTGAGTGAACGGCTCCGCAATGTTCATAATATTCCGACGGTTGGCGAAGAAAGCGTGGCCGCTGACCACGCACTGGTTGACCTCGTCGCAACAGCGCCAGCGGTATGGATCATCGACCCGGTGGATGGCACCTCGAACTTCGTCGCTGGCAACCCGAACTTTGTCGTCATGGTCGCGTTGCTTGAAGCGGGCCAGCCAACGGCTGCGTGGGTCTGGCATCCCGAGACGGATTCGATGCTCACTGCTCAGCGCGGAAAAGGAACGTTTCGCGACGGCATCCGACTTGATCGGTCCAACGATCAGACTCGCAGCACGTCGGCTCGAGGAATACTCAAACGAAAGTTCATGAACGAACCTGAACGCTCGCGTCTTGCGGAGCTGCCGTCATCAGTGGGAACGGTCGTCCCCGCCGCAGGAAGTGCCGGCATCGAGTACGGCGCTCTGGCAGATGGGGCGATCGACTTCCTGATGTACTGGCGGACGCTGCCCTGGGATCACGCGCCGGGGTCGCTCATTGCTGAAGAGGCAGGATTGCGGGTCGCTCGAATTGACGGGGCGGCGTACGTGCCCGGCGACGGACAGCCCGGCCTGCTTGCCGCAACACGAGAGCGTTGGCCGATCATTGCCGCCGAGATCCAACTCGCCCGTGGGCTGGATGCTGCTTCAGGCATAGATGCCTGACCCTCGCGCAGGCGAAGACCTGGACGGGTGGCGTTTCGCTCTTACCGCCTATCTGCTGTGGGGGCTCGCTCCGCTGTTCTGGAACCTCCTCGGCGAAGTGCCAGTTCTGCAGCTGACCGCGCATCGGGTGGTGTGGTCGCTGCCGCTGTTGATTGGTTTGGTGGTGTTCTGGCGGAAGTCTTCGCTGCGATCGCTTGTGGCTGAACGTCGCGTCATCGTGGTTCATTTGATTTCCGTGATGCTTCTCGCCGCGAACTGGCTCGTATTTCTCTACGCAATTGATACAGACCAGCTTGTCGAAGCCAGTCTCGGGTACTTTGCCAACCCGCTGCTGTCGGTGCTGCTTGGAGTAGTGGTGTTGCGCGAGCGGCTTACGACCCTTGTGGGTGTCACCGTGGCGTTGGCCACGGTTGGTGTCGGGGTCCTTACCTGGGAAGCCGGACGGGTGCCATGGATTGCTGCGGCTCTCGCCAGCAGTTTCGCTGTTTATGGTCTGGTCCGGAAGTTGTCGCCGCTCAGTTCACTTGATGGGCTCACACTTGAGGTGATGTGGGCACTGCCGGTAGCGGCTGGGTACCTGCTGTGGTGCGTGGGGAACGGGTCCTTCTCGCTGGGCTCGGGCATTTCTCCCTGGATCATCTGGGGTGTCGCCATGGTCACGGCGGTGCCGCTGTTGTTCTTCGCCGAAGGCGCACGCCGCAGCCCCTTGTGGCTGGTTGGTATTTTGCAATACGTCGCTCCGACACTGCAGTTTCTGCTTGGCGCCGTGGTCTATGGCGAGACTGTTGGCCAGACCCGGCTGTTCGGGTTCTCGCTGATTTGGCTCGCCCTCGCGATCTTTGCCGCCGCGACGATGAAAGCAGCACGCACTGCTCAACAGGGCTTCAGCTGAACGCTCAGCCGAGAGCCGAGGCCGGTAAGGTAAACTGGACACGTCCGCCCGGTCCGGGGAACGCACGAATTGAACCGCCCTGAGCCAGTACAAGACCGCGGGCGACGGCGAGGCCGAGACCAGCGCCTCCGTCCGCACGTACGCGTGCTTCGTCGGAGCGGGTGAACTGTTCGAACGCTTCTTCCACAAAGCTCGGTGCAAATCCATCGCCCGTATCGGTCACGTCAATGGTTGGCTGGGCCGGGTCAGACAAAGCAACGGACACCGACCCGCCTTCGGGGGCGTGACGGATTGCGTTTGCCATGAGGTTGTGCAGGATGCGTTGCGTTTCGGGTCGACTCGCTGCGGCGATGAGCGATCCGGGGGATTCGAGGCCCAGTCGCACTCCGTTCTTCTGCGCCAATGGCGTGAGGGCTTCGACGCACGTCCATGCAACACCTTCCAGGTCGAGCTCTTCGATGCGAGGGTCCACGCGGCCGGCTTCGATGCGGCCGAGCAGGAAGATGTTGTCGATGATGTCCTCAACGGCGGTGAGGTCATGTTCGATGCTGGCGAGGTACCGCTCGGGGTCCGGCGAGACGCCATCCTGGACAGCTTCGAGTGCTGCCCTCATTGCCGCCAGGGGTGTTCGGGCATCGTGGCCGAGACTGGCCAACATGACGGAACGCTCCCGCTTTGCAGCATCACGATCATGTTCGGCCCGCGCCAACCTGTTTGTCATCTGGTTGAACGCAGTGGCAAGCTCGCCCACTTCGTCCTGGCGAGTGAGTTCAGCGCGTGCGTCGAGGTTTCCCTGGCCTACCTCCACCGTCATCCGGCGAAGTGTTTCGAGGTCTCGCATCAGCGGCCGGGCCAGCATTTGCACAACAGCGACGGCGAGTGTTGCCGCAAGTACAACGAGAATGATGACGAACTGCGTGTCATGGCTGGAGATGAACATGGAGCGCGCGCCCAGAAGCGTTGCGATGGCGACCAGCAGGGGGCCAACGAGCGCAGTGGCCAAAATCCGTCGATCGAGAGATCGGAGGGTGAACCACTGGAGGGCGCCGGCAACGACGGCGGTACCGAAAGCAAAAAGCGCAAACATGATGATGAGCGCAACCCGCTCACTGCCGCTGGGCGACATGGCCAACTCGGTCAGCCACCATGCGGCGATTGTGGCGATGGCCGCAAACGCAGCCACGCCGAACACCGTGGACCACCGCATAGACCCCACATTCTGCGCAGCATCAGCTGGCGACGGGTGAGGAGCGAGCGTGGGTGGGGGTCGGGTCACAGGGTGATCACTCAGGCCTCGAAGCGGTAGCCGATGCCGTAGACCGTCAGGAAGTGGACCGGGTTCGAGGGGTCAGCTTCAAGCTTTTGTCGAAGTCGGCTCACGTGCACAGTCACTGTTGAAGGATCCTGCCACTCAGACGAAGATCCCCACACCTTCTCCAGAAGTTCATCTCGATTTATGACGTTTCCTTCATGGTTGAGGAAGTGGGCGAGCAGGTCGAACTCTTTTCGCGTCAGCTCAGTGTCGGCCCCGTGGGTATCGGTCACCGAGCGGCGACCCAGGTCCACCGTGAGTCCAGAGAACGCGAGAACCGGTGCCTGAGCTGCCGGATGCGCTCGGCGCAGGACAGAACGCACACGTGCAGCAACCTCGCGAGGGGAGAAGGGCTTGACCACGTAGTCGTCGGCGCCGAGTTCAAGTCCAGCGACGCGGTCGGCTTCGTCGCCGCGGGCAGTGATGAGGATGACCGGTGTGTTCGAGCTGGACCGAATGTGACGCAGCACCTCAAGCCCGTTGCGCTTCGGCAACATGAGATCAAGAAGTACCAGTGCGGGACGTTCCCGTTCGACAACGGCGATGGCCTCGTCACCGTCACCGGCTTCGACGACGTCGAAACCGTCTCGGCCGAGGTATTCGCAGAGCACTTCCCGGATCATTGGCTCGTCGTCCACGACAAGTACCCGGTTGGCGTTGTCTGCGTTGGTCGGTGTGGTCATGCGACGTCCTGACGGCCCGAAGGCGTCGTTGTTTGCCTCTTTGTTGTGTGCCTGTTTGTTGCTTGCTGCTGCTCCCGGCGACAGTAGCGGGCAACAGAAGATGGAACCCGTCACGGCCCGGGTCACATTCCCGGCGGGTCGTTCAGCTCATCCGACTCCAGATTGGTCAGTCGGGCTCGTAGTCTGTGCAGCGATGGGTCTCAGTTTTTACCTGCTCCTTCTCTGCATCGTCTCGGGTCTGGTGAGTGGCGTCATGGCCATGCGCCGCAAGGCCGTTCTCGGAGCGGCTGTTGCGATGCTTGTGGGGATCGCTGGGACCATTGGCGCAAATCGGCTCTGGCCCCTCGATGGGTTTGGGCTCATCCATGTCTTCTATCTCGCAGCGGTGGTCTCGCTGCCAATGTTTCTCGTCGGCGGATGGTTCGGTTTGCGACGAGATGACCGGGCGCCTCGCTCGCGTTGGTTGCTTCCTGCCGTGGCGACCTCCATCGTTGCAGTGGGCATCTACGCAACTCATATCGAGCCGTACCGTCTCGAGATTGTGCGGGAACAGATCGTGTCTGCGCAGATCAGTGAACCGGTGCGGATCGTCGTCCTGTCCGACATTCAGAACTCGTCGGTGGGGGACTATGAGTATGAAGTGATGGACGCCATCATCGCCGAGGAACCTGATCTGGTGCTGATGGCGGGAGATCTCTGGCAGTTGCCGCCATGGGAGTGGCCGCAGCAGATCCATGACTTCGAGGACCTGCTTGCGTACCTGTTGGAAGGGGTGCCGGGTCTTGTCATGGTGGACGGCGACAGCGACTGGCCAGACGGCTATGACCAGCTTGTCCAGCGCGTCGGCCCCCGCTCGCTGTTTCTCTTCGACGAGACCAGCGAGACCTTCGTGGGGGATCAGCGAGTGGTCATTGGCGGCGCCGCCCGTGGCGAGGACAACAGTCCGGCTGAACGTGCGGTGCTCGAGACGCTGGTGGCTGCTCCAGACGATGCTCTGACGATCCTGCTGGGACATCGCCCTGCGGTGGTGTTTCGTCCAGATGCAAGCGATGGCATCGACCTTGTGGTCGCGGGGCATACGCACGGCGGGCAGGTGAGCGTCCCATTCTTCGGCCCGCCCATCACCTTCTCAGAGGTGCCGCGCGAGGTTGCCGCCGGCGGCCTGCACGAGGTTGACGGCGTACCCATCTTCGTCACACGAGGCGTGGGTATGGAACGTCACCAGGCACCTCAGCTCCGATTCAACGTGCGTCCGTCCATCGGCGTGATTGACTTCGTACCCGACTAGCGATTTCTGGTTCGCGGTGGGCGATCAGGGATCAAGAAGTGACCGGGCCAGAAGCGCTGCACCGGTGAGACCGGCCTCGTTTGCCAGGGCAGCTGTCCCTACCAGACTGGAGTTCGCTGAGTGGCTCACCGAGTACCCGTTCAGACGTTGCAACGTGCGTTCCGAGATGAGCTTGCCGAAACCGGGGCGAGCGCCCACGCCTCCGCTGAACAGGATCTTGTCCGGGGAGAATGAGTACACGAGAACCGTGGCGAGCTGTGCAAGATAATCGGCCTCCATTGCCCAAACCTCGGAGCGGTCGCTCAGCTCTTCCGCGGGCTGGCCCCAGCGTTCCTGGATGGCCGGCCCGCAGGCCATGCCCTCGAGGCAATTCGCGTGGAAAGGGCATCGTCCGGCGTACTCGTCGTCGGGGTGGCGTTCAACGGGAATATGGCCCATCTCTGTGTGGTCCACGCCGCGGTACGGGGCGCGGTCCACCGAAACACCAATGCCAATTCCAGTCCCGACCGTTATGTAGGCCACCCGGGCGTGACCGACACCGGCTCCGTGCACTGCCTCGGCAACAGCTGCGGCCTCGACGTCGGTCTGGATATCGGCGAGGAGGCCAGTGTCTTGTTGGAGACGCGAAAGGATGGGTGCGTTGGACCAACCAGGTTTGGGGGTGGACGCGAGCGAGCCGTAGTTCGAGGAAGAGCGATCCACAATCAGGGGTCCGAACGAGGCGATGCCGAGTGCGTCGAGGACGTGTCCCTGCAGGAACGCGCTCACTGCGCCAAGGGTTTCGTCGGGTGTCGTCGTGGACACTCGCATCTCGTCGACCTTGATCATGTCGTCGTCGAAGATTGCGGCACGAAACTTCGTGCCGCCGGTTTCCACTGCTCCCACAAGACTCATGATGCCCCTCTGGCGATCTCCGTGTTGGTCCCGGTCAGCGACGACGCTCGTTCGTCACTAGATCTGCCTCGTTCGGTCGAGGGTGCTCGGGACGCACTCCGATTGTGATGGAGGGATCAGAGCGCGTCCCAGGTTCATATGACTATTCCGACATCGATGCGCTCTGACACCGATGCGCTCTGACACCGATGCGCCCGACAAGGCGTTGACCTTCATTGTTTTGGGAGTGTTTAGTTGGTTTCATGTGGCAATGCAACTGGGGTACTGCACGCACCCCCAACTCCAAACAGCGCCCGCGATCGACCTGCGTTTTCGACCTGAGTGCCTTTGTTTATGTTGGTATCGGCGTTTGCGTTGGTATAGGGTCCGAGCCGTGACCGGCCAAAGCTCCGAAGAGCCTACAAACCTGGAAGCGTCTGCTCTGCCCTTTGACGGCGTCAACGGGCCGAAGTATGACCGCTCTGGTCTGCGACCAGCCATTGTGCACATCGGCGTCGGCGGCTTTCATCGGGCCCACCTGGCCACCTATGTTGACGAATTGTGTGCGTCAGGAAACACGAACTGGTCCATCGTCGGCAGCGGAGTGATGGCAGGCGACACCGCCATGCGCGATGCACTTGAAACCCAGGATCACCTGTACACCCTCATCACCCGAGGCGCGGGTGACACCGACGTCCAGATCATTGGGTCCATCGTTGACTACCTCCTTGCCGCAGACGATGTGTCAGCACTTGTTGCCCAGATCGCGAACCCCACCACCCAGATCGTGTCGCTCACGGTGACCGAAGGCGGTTACCCGGTGGATGATCAGACTGGTGAGTACAACCCAGCCTCCTCGAATGCGGGCGAAACGTCGGCATTCGGCATCATTGCCGCAGCGCTTGACGAGCGTCGCCGCACCCACGCGGAACCCATCACGGTGATGAGCTGCGACAACATCATGACCAACGGCGCAGTAACAAAGTCTGCCACCGTGGGCGAGGCTGCCCGGTTCGGTCCTGCTCTTCTTGAGTGGATCTCAACCTCGGTCGCGTTTCCGAACAGCATGGTTGACCGCATCACGCCTTCCACGGCCGACACTGATTGCTCCTGGTTGAAGACAGAACACGGGCTCATTGACCGCTGGCCTGTGGTGACCGAGCCTTTCCGTCAGTGGGTCATCGAGGACCATTTCGCAGGTGATCGCCTGCCGCTCGAAGATCTCGACGTGATCATCACCGACGACGTGGAGCCCTACGAGTTCATGAAGTTGCGGCTGCTCAACGCCGGCCACTCGTGCCTCGCGTATCTTGGTGCTCTTGATGGGATCGAGACCGTTGATGTCGCCATGGCTGATCCTTCCATTCGAGAGTATCTCAACGCCTTTCTGCATCAGGAAGCAAAAGTCGTGCTGCCGGAAGTGAAGGGCATCGATATCGATGCGTACATTGCCTCGTTGATCGAACGATTCTCGAATCCGGCTATCGGCGATCAGATCAGTCGGCTCTGCCTTGATGGCACAGCAAAGTTCCCGAAGTTCCTGATGCCCACCGTGATCGCGCAGATTCAAGCCAATGGACCACTGACGCTCTCTGCGCTTGCACTGGCCGGATGGTGCAAATACCTCGGCGGCATCGACGACCACGGTCAATCCATCAAACTCTCCGCAGACCCGATGCTCGACGATGCGGTCCGTCACGCTCAGCGTTCCCAGGACGACCCGAGTGCTTTCCTTGAGTTGTGTGCGGTGTTCCCTCCCGAGGTTCGCGAATCCCCGCGCTTTCAGCTGGCCTTTGCCGACTGTCTCGCCTCGCTGCGAACCGGCAGTATGCGCGCTGCTGTAAAATCAGCAATGGACGCCTGAGGGGCCCCTATGGACGGATCCCCTTCCGGACCAGTCACAAACAAACACGCCACGATCGAGGCGCCGGAGACCCCCGGGCTCTTTCAAGCGGAGCGACAGAACAAGATTCTTGCGCTCACGTCCCAAGTCAGACGCGTCGAAGTGTCTGAACTCGCATCTCGCTTCCAGGTGACGACGGAAACCATCCGCCGTGACCTCAGCGAATTGCAGGACCAGCGCCTCGTTCGCCGCGTGCACGGCGGCGCCATTGTTTGGGAAACCAACGTTTTCGAGCCGTTGGTCTCGGTCCGCAATGATCAGCACGACAACGAAAAGCGCCGGATCGCGCGCGGTGCAGTGGCCGAGCTTCCCGATAGCGGAGCACTCATCATCGACTCGGGCTCAACGCTTGGGCGCTTCGCCGAGGTCATGCCCTATGACCATTCGTTGCGCGTCGTCACGAACTCGCTACCAATTGCGCAGACGCTGGCCGATCGGGAAGCCATTGAAGTCATCGTTGTTGGCGGGAAGGTCCGAAAGAACACGCTTGCGATGGTGGACGCAGAGGCCATTGCGGCCTTTGAACCCATTACTGTCGACACGCTCTTCATCAGCAGCGACGGATTGTCCGCCGAGCAGGGGCTGACAACGCCATATCGCGAAGAGGCACGGCTCAAGCGGGCGATGATCAGCAGCGCCCGCAGAGTTGTTGCGCTCATCGACCATTCGAAGTTCGGGCACAACCAGTTCATTCGTTTCGCTCAATGGTCCGACATTGATGTCCTCATCACGAACACCGAGGTGAACCCGGCTGATGTGGCTGCCATTGAAGCCCTTGGAACCACGGTCGTGCTCACTTGATCGCCGCCGTTGGGAAGATCGCCGCTGAAGGTGAGCGGCTCCCGTGAGTGTCGATGCAGTCCGATTGCCGTCGGCGCAACACCTGGCAATGGTTGCGTCGGAGGTGGCCATGCTCGCTGCGGCGCAGGTCCGTGCGGTGCACGGTTCGGCAACCGAGGCCGGCACCAAGTCAACGCCTACCGACGTGGTCACTCGCACTGACGTCGAGTCTGAAGAACTGATCCGGTCAGAGCTCAAGCAGCGTGCGCCCGGCTCATCCATCGTTGGAGAAGAGCTGGAGGACAGCAGGGGCAGCAATCGCATTGGATGGATTGTGGATCCCATCGATGGAACGGTGAACTTTTTGTACGGGCTGCCTGTGGTCTCGGTGAGCATTGCCGCAACCGTTGACGGAGCGGTCATTGCCGGCGCGGTGGCCGATGTGATCCGGGGCGACGTGTTCTCGGCTGCGCACGGTGCCGGCGCCAAGCGAGTCTCTGATGGCGTCACCACGCAGATGCACGTCACCGGTCAGGATGCTCTGGGACTTGCCCTTATCGGAACCGGATTTGCCTACGAGGCTTCGATCAGACAAGAGCAGGCAACCGCAATCGCGCGCCTCCTGCCGCAGTGTCGCGATATCCGGTGCATGGGCTCGGCAGCACTCAATCTTTGTTGGGTGGGCGCAGGAATGCTTGACGGCTACTTTGAGCGGGACATCAAGGTCTACGACTATGCGGCGGGAGCACTCATCGCAGCCGAGTCCGGCGCCCAGGTCGAGCAGCCCAGCGCAAACTCTCTCGACATGATGTTGGCGTCAACTCCGTCCATCTCCGGCCCGCTCCGAGATCTGGTGACCTGAAGCCTCAAGTCGTGCAGCGTGGTTCTGCCACGTCTCGACCAGCAGCGCCTCGTCCACGTGAGCGCCTTCGGAGAGTCGGGCGGCAGCGTTGAGCGCGTCCCAGTGAGCGACGAGGGGATCAGGTGCGAGGAATGGATCCATCTCACGCCGATAGCCCTCGGTGAGTGCAGTGAGCAGGGCGGCAGATGCCCCTGGCAGGTGAGCGTGTTCTGTTTCCGCCCGGGTTGGTCTCATGAGGAGGACAGAACGGCAGACGTCAGCGACGGGATGTCCAATCGAGGCATCAAACCAATCAATGATCACCGGTCCGTCTGCTGCAAGGAGGATGTTTCCGGGATGCAGGTCACCGTGCAGGAGCGCCGCGCCTCGCGCAACGTTCGCAACAAGGTCCGCAGCTGCGTTCTGTTCGGTGTGCAGCAACCGTGTCGAAGATTTGATCTTGCGTTGAGTCCGATCGACGAGGTCAGGCACACGCTCTGGGAGTCCGACGCTCAACAACTCGCGGTGGATGTCTGCAAGTTGCGCGGCGCGGCGCTCGACAGTGTCGGGAGCAGACACGATTTCCTCCCACATCGATGGCCCATTGATTCGTTCAAAGACCACAGCAATACGCCCGTGGGACCGCACAACGTCGCGTACCTGCGGTGCAGGTACGCCGGCCTCTCGCACGGCTGCGGTCAACTCTGCTTCCAGGGCGAGCCACTCGTCGGGAACGCCATGGCGCGGAACCTTGACCACGGAATCCGTTCCGTGCGCATACAGGCGCGACGTTCTGCCTGTCGCAACGAGGTGCCCAAGCGTGATCGACGACCCAGTCATGGGAAGAGTCTCGCGCACAGTCCGCACCAGAAAGCTCCGCACGCCCAGGTTCCCCGGACTGCTGCGTCAAGGCGATGCGTACTTCGTTCTGGTATTTCCCGACTACCCGGGTCCCAGATGGTGGGACTTCCCAGGTGCCGGGTACCGTTTCCCCGCCCGAGGGGGGCAGCGTTCTCAGATCTCCTGTTGTTCGACGGCAGTGATCTGGTCGATGCGAGACTGGTGGCGGCCACCTTCAAAGTCCGTGGACAGCCAGATGTCAACAATCTGTTGTGCCATCCAGAACGAAACCATGCGGCCGCCCATGGACAACACGTTCGCATTGTTGTGCAGCCGCGACAACTGCGCCATGGTCACGTTGTGACACAATGCCGCACGGATGCCGGGCACCTTGTTCGCCACGATTTGTTCGCCCTGCCCCGACCCGCCAAAGACCATGGCCCGGTCCGCGTCTCCAGTGGCAACCGCTCGTGCCGCCGCCGCGATGATCGGTGGATAGTCGCACGACTCCTCAGAGTCCGTTCCGTGATCGGTAATCTCGTGCCCTGCCTCAGCGAGGTAGGTGCGGAGGTGTTCCTTCAACAGGAAGCCGGCGTGGTCTGATCCGAGAGCGATGCGCATGCCCTCATCTTTATCTCACCAGCGTTCAATCGGTGATGATGGGTGCGAGCCGTTCCCGCTGCAGATCGAATTGAAGGGTGACACCGGCCCGAAGCTGTCGCCCAGACGCCATGGGCACATACGCGATGAGTGTCGACGCCGAGCCGTCGAGCGCATCCGTTTGCAAGCGCACCTCCCATCGATCGCCCAGAAATCGCGTTCCGGTGACCAGCCCGGTGTGGGCGGCGCCAGCATTGATCTGGACTGCACCCGGAGTGACCGCAACGCGGTCTCCATTCACGGTGACAACCGGGTGTCCGAGGAATCCTGCGACGAATGCCGAACGGGGATCGGTCCAAAGCTGCTCGGGAGTGTCGATTCTCTGAATTCTCCCTGCGTTGATCACGGCGACCCGGTCAGCCAGGGTGAACGCTTCGTCCTGGTCATGGGTGACATGCAGCGTGGTCTGACCGAGAGTGCGCAACAGCACGGCAAGTTCGCCGACCAGCGACTCGCGCAGGGCACGATCGAGAGCGCCCAGGGGCTCATCGAGCAACAACAGACCCGGACTCGGAGCCAGGGCCCGGGCCAGCGCAACCCTCTGGGCTTCACCTCCGGACAGGCTGTCCACGCTGCGGTTCTCGAATCCGGCCAGCCCAACCAGGTCAACAAGGGTGCGCACGCGCTCAGCCTGCTCCTGGCGGGACGCGCCCTGCATTCGCGGTCCGAACGCAATATTCTCCTCGACGTTGCGGTGAGCGAACAGGGCGTGAGTCTGAAACATGAGGCCGACGTCGCGCTCATGGGGCGCCAGAGTGGCCAAGTCTGTTCCGGCCCACGTGACCGATCCTTCTGTTGGCTTCTGGAGGCCGGCGATGACGCGTAGAAGTGTTGACTTGCCGCACCCGCTTGGGCCGACAAGCGCGACGATCTCGCCATCGATCACGGTGAGATCTATTGCGTCCAGTGCGGTTGTCACTCCGAATCGAACCGTGACGCCGTCGACCTGAAGGCCGGTGTGCGGCGTGCTCACAGGATGGCTCCGCGTTCAGGAGATCCGCCCCGACCGGGTCGGTCAGCCAGCAGCATCACCAGGGTGGTCATGAGCATAAGGACGACGGCCAGCGCCATCGCCTGACCCCGCAGAAGTTCTCCCGGCTGGCCCAGAAGGCGTTCGATGGCGAGCGGCATGGTCAGGAGTTCGGGATTGCGACCAAGCATGAGGGTGGCGCCGAACTCGCCGAGCGAGATGGCGAACGCGAAGCCGGCGCCCACAGCAAGCGCCTGCATTGCCAGGGCTGCGTCGATCTCCCACCTGACTCGACGAGGGGCGGCGCCCAGCACGGCTGCTGCCTCCCTCATGCGGTCGTCGACCGAACGAAGGACAGGAACCACGGAACGGATCACGAACGGAATGCCAATCATCGCCTGCGCAATTGGCACGATCCACCACGATGCTCGCAGGTTCAGCGGAGGTGCGTCCAGGGATATCAACATTCCAAGGCCGAGAGTGACCGCAGATGTGCCGAGCGGCAGGATGAGGCCGAGGTCGAGCACGCGGCTCATCGTCTTGCGGCCATGAACGATGACGAGCGATGCCAGACCGCCCACAACGACTGCCATGCCGGTTGCGGTCAGAGCGAACGCAACCGAGTTGGTCAGCGAGGCCAACGGGGTGATGGGAAGCACCGTCGGGCGATCGGCCAGATCGCGAAAATTGGCCAATGAGAACTGGCTGCTGCGACGGAATGCCCGAACAGTGAGAGCACCGATGGGGAGCAGCAGGAAGCCAAGAGTCGGTAGGAGCGCTGATGCAACACGGAGGCGGTCGGTCAACGTCGCGGCCGGTTCGGCGTGGTCCTGCGCGAACTGCTCGCGACTGCCGTCGGCGGCCATGCGTGTCAAGCGCGTGTTCCATGCCACGAGAGCGAGCACAACGAGCAACTGCACCGTCCCGAGTGCAGCGGCGGTGCCGAAATCAGTTCGGTTGATTGCGTAGCGGTAGATCTCTGTTTCCACGGTCTGCATTCGAGGTCCGCCGAGAATGATGATGATGCCGAAAGACGTGAATGTGAAGAGAAACACGATGGAAACCGCGGAGAGGATCGCGGGTCGAAGTCGCGGAGTTGTTACCTCGCGAAAGGCACGCCATGGCGACGCCCCGAGGACTTGAGCAGCCTGTTCGGGCGACCGGTCGAGGCGACCCCAGAACCCGCCAACTGTCCGCACGAACACCGCAATGTTGAAGAATACGTGGGCCGCGAGAACAACGGGAACGCTGTGGCGTGCGTCTTCGAACCCAAGCCAGCTGAGGAGCGCGAGGAATGCCCCAGCAACGACAACAGTGGGAAGTACGAATGGCACCGTGGCCAACGCTCGCGCCAGGCGCCTTCCTCGAAACCTGTAGCGGGCCACGGCCCACGTCATTGGGAATGCGACAAGCGCTGTCAGCGCTGTTGACGCCACTGCCTGCCAGAGGGTGAACCAGGCAATCCGAAGAAAGAAGCCTGACGTGAGGGCATCGAAGAAACGTCCCGGGTCATCGCCCAATCCGCGCCAGAGCATGGCCAGAACCGGGTAGAGGAAGAACACGCTGAGAAACCCGAGCGGAACGAACGCGACAAAGGCCCGGCCGAACGCTGCGGCCGGGCTCGGCGAGTTCATCCCAGCACAATTTCGCGCCACTGAGCGGTCCATGCGTCACGATTCGCTTCAATCTCCGCCGGATCGATGGTGAGCGGATTGACCACATCCACGGTGTGTTGCGCGAAGGCGTCGGGCAGCACAGCGCCCGGGTGAGCCGGGTAGACAAACATGTTCATGGGGATGTCCTCCTGGTACTGAGGTGTGAGCATGAAGTCGATGAGTCTGGCCGCTGCGGTTGGCTGGCTCGTACCGGCGAGGATGCCAGCGAACTCAATCTGGCGGAAGCAGCTGTCGGCGATGACGCCGGTTGGTGGAGCGTCAACCGGTGGATCGGCGAAGATGACTTCAGCAGGCGGGCTTGAAGCGTAGGACGTCACAACGCCGCGATCGCCGCCGCCTGCGGTGAACTCGCCGTAGTAGGCGTCGCTCCAGCCGGAGGTGATGGACACGTCGTTGTCGGTGAGGCTCTGCCAGTAGTCAGGCCATCCGTCGCCGAACGCCGCAATGGTTGCGAGGAGGAAGGCGAATCCGGGCGACGAGGTCTCCGGATCCATCGTCACGAAGGCACCGTCAAACTCGGCGCTTGTCAGGTCGTTGAGTGAGCCTGGCTCGCTCGGCACCGCGTCACGCCAGTAGTTGACGCAGACATCGCCATAGCTGATGGGCGTGACCCGATGCACGTCATCCAGAACGAGGTCCTGGTCCAGCGCGCTCAGATTCGGCGACGTGTATGGGGCGAAGATGCCAGCGTTGAGGCCGCGGCACAAGAATGCGTTGTCGATGCCGAAGAGCACGTCGGCTGTGGGATTGCCCTTCGACAGAACAGCTGTGCTGACAAGCTGTCCGGCGTCGCCGACGCTGACGACGTCCACGGTGATGCCTGTTTGGGCCGTGAATGCTTCCAGAGTCTCTGGGCTCAGAGCGAACGAGTCGTGCGTGGCCAAACGGATTGTCGTATCGGCTCTTGTCCCAGCCTCCTGGTTCGTAGCCGGAATCACCGATGGCATATCAGTGGAGCCGCAGACGGTGTCGGTGCCCTGCATGCTGACTGATGCAGAGCCGTCGCTCCCGCACGAGGTGGTGATGAGAGCGATCGCGAGAACGACGGCAACGATTGAATAGAGACGGTTCATGGTGCTTTCCTCCGCTGGCATTACCCAGTTCAGGTGTACGGGTCGACGATGGTTTTCGTCCTCTCAGCCCATTCATGTGAGCTCCCCGAGATGAGCTTGATCGTATCCGGTACATCGAGCTGAGTGAAAGTCGTTCCGAGCAAAAGAAGTCTTGGATATTGGGAATGACGGATATTGGGAATGACGGATATTGGGAATGACTCTGCGTTGCGGTGAGGCGCCGTCCCAGAAGCGACATCCGTTCTGACCGTCTGCATTGGTGCGTTTCCCGTTACCTGCTGAAGCTACGCAGACCCATCACTCCAGTCGGGGCGATCCTGAGTCGACCCGGGCAGCCGACGCTGGTTTCAGGTGCCGTAGCGACGGACGTCGTCGCCTACTGCGGCCGCAAAAAGTTCAAGTACTTCGCCCGCGTTGGCGTGGCGCCTGGTGTCAAATTTTGAGTAGATCATCTCCCCGTCGATCGTGACGTCGAAGATCCCCTTTCCGCCCGGAATCAGGGACAGATCCTCGATGACGTGCTGATAACTGCTGAGAATGTCAGAGGCTGCGCTCACGGCGCGGCTTGAATAGTCTCAGGGCACGCAGTACGTGATGGTGACCCGGTGAGAAGCTGGTGAATCGCTCATGGTGCAACACTACCCGCGGTGGATCCGCTGATAGAGAGGCCCGTGTCAAGCGGTATAGTCGGCCCCTATGGCAGAAATTACTCTTGGGGGAAACCCCGTCAACACCGCCGGCAACCTTCCCGCCACTGGCTCGAAGGCCCCCGGTTTCACTGTGACCAAAGGCGACTTCACCGACATGTCACTGGCCGACCTGGCCGGTCAGAATGTCGTTCTGAACATCTTCCCGAGCGTTGATACACCCACCTGTGCAACAAGCGTCAAGACCTTCAACGAGAAGGCCGCCGCTCTCGACAACACCACCGTCGTGTGCGTGTCGGCTGACCTTCCTCCTGCACTCGGTCGTTTCTGTGGCGCCGAAGGCCTCGAGAACGTGACTGCCACCTCAACCTTCCGCAGCTCTGACTTTGCTGACGGCTACGGCACGACGCTTGTCGACAGCAAGCTTGCAGGCATGCATGGCCGTGCCGTGGTGGTGATAAACACCGCCGGCGATGTGGTCTATACCGAACTCGTGTCCGAGATCGCCAACGAGCCGAACTACGATGCGGCTCTCGGCGCATTGAGCTGATTCATCTCGGTTCGCCAGAACCAATCGCTGCACGGAACTGAGGTAACCATGGACGTTCGACTCGATGGCAAAGTGGCAATCGTCACCGGCGGATCGCGAGGCATCGGCAAAGCGATCGCCAAGCGGTACGCCGAGTCGGGCGCCATGGTGGCCATCACCGGCCGCACCGAGGAAACGCTTGTTTCGGCGGCCGAGGAGATCGGCCATGGATGCCTCCCCATCGCTGGTCACGCCGGCAAGGAAGATCAGATCGCCAAGGTGGTGGATCAGGTCATCAGCCATTTTGGTTCGATCGACGTGCTCGTCAACAACGCCGCAACCAACCCTTACGCAGGGAAGCTCATCGAGGTCGACATGCCTCGCTGGGAGAAGACGTTCGACACGAATCTCGCGGGTCCGCTGCGTTGGTGTCAGCAGGTCTGGACAAAGACCATGCAGGAGAGTGGCGGAAGCATCATCAACATCGCATCGGTGGGGGCGTATCACACCAACCCCATGATCAGCGTCTACGACATCACCAAGTCGGCGCTCATTCACATGACCGAACAACTCGCCGCTGAGCTCGGCCCGAACGTGCGAGCAAACGCCATCGCTCCCGGTCTGGTGCGCACCCGCTTTGCAGAGGCACTCTGGAAGGACGGCGGCGAGGACCGAGTCTCGAAGGCCTACCCTCTGCAGCGCATCGGTGAACCCGACGACATCGCCGGAGCAGCGCTTTTCCTGGCCAGTGAGCAGTCAAGCTGGGTGACTGGTCAGACCATCGTCGTCGACGGCGGCGGCGAGGTCTCCTTCTCCGCTCTGGGTTGACATGTCTGCGGCGCTGACATGAGCCGGCGCCGAACACCCGGTCGCCTTTCCTGGGCGCTGGGTTGGCTCTGCGTGTTCGGGCTTGTGGCAATATCCTGCTCCGGCTCGGCCGATGACGCCTCAATGAGCGTGCGAGTCGACCCGGTGGAAACTGCTCCTGGGGATCTCGAGGCGACGGAAGTTGCACCGACGGAAGGAGTCGTGCCCATCGAGCCTCGGCCCGACAGTGACACCACTGCAGATATGGCGCAGGACACGTCGCTGCTTCTGGGCGCCTGGAACTATGAATCTGGTCTCGAAATGGAAGTGGTCCAGGGACCGCGTGATGTCGCTTTGCTGATCACCGAACGCGCCGGTCGTTTCGCAGTGGGAGGCAGTGACGGTTGCAACAACTTCGGGGGCGGAGCGAACTTCGATGGTGGCCGGATCACCTGGGATGCCGAAGGCTTCGGGCGTGAAGATATGGGCTGCGGGCCTGGCGTGCTCGCTATTGGGGAAGCCTTCCTTGGCGGGCTGCGCGAGATGGATCGGTTCCGGGTCGTGGGCGATCAACTCGAACTGAGCGGACCGACCGGACTGCTGGAGTTCACCAGAGCCGCAACGGTGGATGAGGACGTCCTGTTGTCGCAGCAGTGGATCGTGGACACGGTGATCGTGGCTGGTGTTGAGCAGCAGCCTCCCTCAGATGGCGCTTTCGTTGTATTCGGCAACGGGGGTTTCCGGGCGTCCACCGGCTGTCGGGAGCTTGCGGGAACGTGGACCCGACCGGCGGGCAACCGCATTGTGGTTACTGCAATGAGAGCGGACGGAACCTGTGCTCCGGACCGCACCGAGTTCGACGGCTTCGTGACGCGGGTCCTGGGGGACGGGTTCGTCGTCAACGAACTCACCACGGTTCGACTTCGCATCCGAAGCGGCCCCGACGGCCTGATCCTGCGGGCTGCCGGTTCGGACGAGATCGTGGATCTCCACGGCGGTATCGACTTCCCCGACGAGAGCCGTTTCGGTTTCAAAGCCGATGGATTGCGCTGGCAGGTGCACACGGACCTTGAGAGCGGCGCAGTCGTCACCGTCCATAGCGAACCGAGCGCGTCGTCGCCCATGACCGCCGAAGCCGGGCCGGGCGAGGTCATGATCGCCGCAGGTGTCGACATCGTCGTCCTCGATGGAATTGCCTGGCGCCAGGTCCACACTGATGCCAATGCCCAAGGTTGGGTTCAGAGCGAGTTTCTCGTTCTGGTCGAGTAGTCAGAACTGACCGTGGCGGCCTTCGCCGGATGCGAAACGGTTGGCGCCTTCGAGTGTTTCTCCCGACGCAAGGACAGCAAGACCGAGGGTTATCTCGTTGGAGAGCGCCGAACCGAGATCCAGTGACCACTGGTCGATGGCGGAGCGTCGATCGCTTCGGGCACAGGTTTGTGGGAACGCCGCAATCTGCGCAGCAAGCGCCAACGCGTCGGTCAGGGCCTGACCGGGCTCGGACAGGCGCTGCACAAGTCCCATGCGCATCGCTTCGTCACCTTGCACGGGTCGGCCGGTGAGAATCAGGTCCATTGCGTTTCCGTGGCCGACAATACGGGGGAGTCGGACGGTGCCGCCGTCCACAAGCGGCACGCCCCACCTTCGGCAGTAAACGCCGAACGTCGCGTCCGACGCAGCCACGCGCATGTCGCACCAGAGCGCCAGCTCCAGGCCACCCGCCACGGCGAAGCCTTCCACGGCAGCGATGACCGGCTTGGAGAGATCCATGCGGCTCGGGCCCATTGGCCCGCTGGACCCGACGATCTCGGCTGGTTCGCGATGTTCCATCCGGTTGCCCTGCTTTGTGGCCACGGCTTTCAAATCAGCACCGGAGCAGAATGTGCCGTCGACGCCAGTGAGGATGGCCACACGGAGACCGTCGTCAGCGTCGAACGCCGAGAACGCCTCGAACAGGAGCTGAGCCGTGACTCCATCGACTGCGTTGCGCGCGTGCGCTCGGTTGATGGTTACGACCAGGACGTTCCCGTGCGTCTCGGTAAGAACAGGCTTGGTGGCGGGCATGGCTTCCTCTTTCATTGCTGCGGCTCCGGGCTCGGATCGAGAAGTTCAGTGGGCCAGTCGCCGACAAACTTGGAGTCATAGTGCAGGGCGGTCCGTCATCGCAGTCAGTCTGCGTACTGCTCGCGGAGGTCACGCTTGAGGAACTTCCCGTTGGCGTTCTGGGGGATTGGCTCGCTGCGGAACCAGACCTTGCTGGGGATCTTCGGTTTTGCCAGCATCGGTGCCAGGAAGGACTGCAGATCCTCGATGCTCATCTCGGCGCCGTCTTTCAGGAGAATTGCGCAGGCAACCTCTTCGCCCAGCCGTTCATCGTCCAACCCGAACACTGCGCACTCAGCGATGGCTTCGTGGCTGTAGATTGCGCTCTCAACCTCGGAGCAGTAGATGTTCTCGCCGCCGCGGATGACCATGTCCTTCGCGCGGTCGACGATGTAGATGAATCCGTCCTCGTCGATCTCAGCGATGTCGCCGGTATTGAACCAGCCGTCCCGGATGGCCTCGGCGGTCGCTTCCTTGCGATTTATGTAGCCCTTGATAACGACCGTGCCGCGTACACAGAGCTGGCCCCGCGAGCCGGGTGCGAGATCGTTGCCCTCGTCGTCGATGAGCTTGGCGTCAAGCGTAGGAACAAGGGGCCCGGCTGATGCCGGTTTCGCGGCGAAAAACTCGCCGGAATTTGCGGTGACAATGCCGTGGGTTTCGGTGAGTCCATAGCCGGTGCCTGCCGTCTTCTCGTCACCGCTACCTGTTGCGTCGTTGATCTTTTCGACAAGATCGGGCTGCAGTGCCGCTCCGCCTCCACCCATACCGGTCAGTGAGCTGGTGTCGCGCGTGGCCCAGTCGGGGTGCAGCAGCAGTTCGCGGCTCATAGTGGGGACGCCACTGAAGTTCGTGACACCTTCGCGTTCAATCAACTCCAGAGCCCGGCGCGGATTCCACTTGTAGGTGAGCACGAGTTTGGAGCCCGTCAGCGTCGCTGGATGAAAGAGACAGTTGCATGCGGTGACGTGAAACAACGGTGTGGGCGCCATGAAGACCGCTTGTCCAGGTGCGGCTGGTTCGGGCAGCGCTTCGCCGCGGGCAACCCTGCCCCTGGTTGTGGCGCCTTCAATCGCAGCTCGCATGAAGGCCAGGTTGAACAGGTTGTGGACCGAACCCCTGTGAGTCAACTGCGCGCCTTTGGGAAAGCCGGTGGTGCCCGAGGTATAGAAGATGGTCGCGTCGTCGTCCGGGTCGATGGTCGCTTCGGGCAGTGCATCGGGAACGTTGCCTGCCGCGAACGGAGCGGACACCACATCACTCCAGCGAGAGGCGTCGTCCGGCAGGTCACCCTCGTATCGCGTGACCATGACGTGAAGTGGCGATGTGGCCCGCAACTCATCGAGTTCCGTCACGATCCTGTCGAAGCGTTCGTCGTCGGTGATGAGAACCTTTGGAGCGGAGTCGGCCAGGCCAAACTTCATCTCCGGCCCGGTCCACCAGGCGTTCATACCAACAACGGCAGCGCCGATGGAAACAATGGCCCAGTAGGAGATGACCCACTCCGGATAATTGCGCATCGAAACAGCCACACGATCACCCGAGCCGACGCCGTGATCGTTGCGAAGTGCGTGAGCCAGGACGCGCACCCGGGCATGTATGTCGTTGTAGCTGTAGCGCTCATCTTCAAAGACGATGTACGGCGTGTCACCATACGGCGTTGTCATCTCCCAGATGTCGCGCATGGAACCCGGCGCTGCCTTGAATACGCGCATTGGGATGCCGCGCACCTCAACCTCGTTCATCTCGAAGGGGGCGCCCTCGGCGGTCATCTCGGCAACGGTGTCTGCGTAATACTGTATGGAGTTCGTCACGCCCGTGATCGTAGTGGGCCGGACTGACGTGCCCCGCCTCAACTTCTCCTGAGAAAGCTGTTACTCGCAGCAGAGCTGTTACTCGCAGCAGAGCTGTGGCACGCAGCGCCGGAAGAGAAGCGCTGCGTGCCATGAGAACACCTCTACTGGAGGAAGGGACCAGCAGAAGGTGCGATGTTGTCTGCTTCGGTCAGGAGTCGGCCAGCACTGCGGCGATCACTTCGTTGATGAGCGAGTCCTGTTGTGAGGCGGATGCATTGAGTGTTGCAACGCGACCCTCGGCCAGGTCCGGAGCGATGACGAGATTGTCGCCCTTGAGGTTCGTAACGATGAGCACGCCGTCTTCGGACCGTGTCTGCGTCCAACGCCAAATCAGGTCTTCTTCGAATGTGCGACTGGTGCCGTCGCTGCTCTTCATCGTTTCCGAGCCCGAGTCGGTGGCGTAGACGAGAATGTCGACACCGCGATTCTGGGCCTCCTGGATCGCATTGTCGAAGTCGGCGGTCCACTGATCAAAAGTTGCGGCGATGAAGCCCCATTGCCTTTCGCTTGGAGCGCGGGGTGCGGCGAGAGCTGCTTCAGCGGCGGCCTGTTGCGCGCTTGCCACGACGTCATCAATCGTTCTGACTTCGTTCGGGGGAACAAGCGACTGTGTGGCGAGATCAGTAGCGGGAGGGACCTGATCGAGCATGGCGCGTGATGGCGGCATCTCAATGGGCATGTCCTCCGGGCCAATGACCAGAGCGAAGCCCTGGCGATCGGTCATGAAGCGCTCAGCGCCAAAGTCGGAGAACGTCACCCCATGATCGCTGGTGGCAATGAGCGGCGCCGTAAAGCGATAGAGCCGCATCTGCGAAGGCTGATCTTCGCCGCATGCCTCGGTTGCGGAGAAGAACCGGCCGTCATCCCAGGTGATGCCGTTGTTGGAAACCTCGATCTGCATGGCGTCGAAGAACACGTCGAGGGTTGCGTTCTCTTCGGCGGCATTGGCGTCAAACGGGTGGATGTGGATAAGCCCGTCCTGGTGAGAGTGAATGCCGAACTCGTCAATGGTGGACATGAGATCGGGCATCCAGGTGCCGCAGATGTTGACCCCGAAGACGTTGTGCCAATGGTCGCCCACCAGCGGCCCGTTGTCGCGGCCACCTGCCACGCCCGGGGCGCTGCCAGGCGCGGCCGCTGTTGACGGCGCTGTCGTGGTGGAAGTTATGTCGGCATCAACGAAGTTGAATGCCATGAAGCCGAGGATGGCGACGAAGCTGAGTAGGCCGAAGCTGCTGGCTGCGCGTTGGTTCATGCGGGACCTGCGACCCCGGCTCCACATGGCATCGATGTCGAGTGGCTGTACTGGACCTGTGAGCCTTTCGAGCTGGTCCGAGATGGAACGGGAGTTGGGAGAGATGGTCATGAGTGAGCCTCCAGGGTAAGCATCTGATGGGTTTCGTTGGTGGGGTCTTCAGGGTCGAGACTGTCGGCCATAAGTCCGGCGTCTCGCAGGGTTGCGAGTGCCCGGCGGGTGCGGGTCTTTACGGTGCCGACTGGAATATCGAGTGTCTGTGCGGTCTCGTCGACAGAAAGTTGGGAGTAGTACCGCAGAGCTATGACGGCGCGATGGTCTTCAGGGAGCGCGGCCACCGCCTCGCGCACAGCCATGACATCCGCTGTATCGGGAAGAGCAGCGTCGCCGGCCTCGCTCACATGGGCGATGTCGTCGGCACGTCGTTGCGCTCGGCGCTTCGCCTTGCGTCTTCGGAATCTCGACTTGGCGAGATTGAACGCCACCGTGTGCACCCACCCCACGCGATTCTGGCGAGCTTCAAGCTTTGGCCAATCGCGGCACAGCCGGAAGAACGCCTCCTGGGCGAGTTCTTCGGCCAGGAATGGGTCTCCGGTATAGAGCCGCATGGTCCGCACCAGCCTCGGATAGTGCAGAGCGCAGAAATCCCGAAGTTCATCGGGTGCGCCTTTGCGTGTTGATGTCCGAGTTCTGTTTCTCGTTGCTGCCATAGTCACACCAGTACTACTCGTTAGTCCCACCTGCGGTTTTTACCGGAGCGTCTCCATTCCTGAGCATCACCTGATAGAAATCTCGTTGAATCCGACGCCGCTGCTCGCAGCGGAGAACGATCCCGGATGCAACCCGCGCCTGAAGGCCTTCATCGACTCACAGCTGCCCAACATCGAACCGGTCATTCTGGCGCAGCTTCGCCACTCAATCGTGGTCGAAGCGCCTGATCAGGTCCTTGAACATCTGATTTCGTTTCTGGCCAAAGGCAACTGAGCCCGATCCCCTTTCGGGGATCGGGCACGGCCGAACGAGATGCTTGTGTGGGTCTGCCGCCTTCAGCGGCGAGCCCCACTTTTAAGCGACGTGTTCAGGCCCTTCCAGCCCTGGCCGCAGCCGCGGTACGGGACCGGACGTCGGTCATACGAGAACCTGCCGAAGCAGGACCGCACTGGACTAGGGCCGGGCAACAGGGGAAGAAATACGAAGTGGGTGGATCTACCCAACCTGTCACACAATTTAGAAGTTGCTGCTGACGGGAAGGTGCGGCGGTCCGGTGCGGCACTGAGGCACTGTCGTGTCCCGTGGTCTGTCAAGCTGGCCGTACTCTTACAGTGAGGACGTTTGCCTGGAAAATGAATTGCTCCTACAAGTGCAACACTGGGGCACCAAAGATACCCGCAGCGCTGAATTCCTTGAAATTTGACCCAAATAAGGTATGTTGTCCTCAGTGGTCGCAGGCGACTGTGCGAGGCTTGTTTCATTTGCTGGGTGCCATCCGTAGTGTCAACACTGCAGATCTGGGCGACAAAATGGGCAACTTCATGGAGACAGATGAGACACTGCTGCGCCGTTGTGCGGAGCAGGATCAGGAGGCTTGGCGAGTACTCGTCAAGCGATACGAGCGATTGGTGTACTCGATACCCATCCGCGAGGGGCTGCTCCTTGATCAGGCGGCAGACGTCACTCAGGAGACGTTCGCCGCGCTGTTCCGGCAGGTTGGGGCCATCCGGGAACCAGATCGTCTGGCTGGTTGGCTCATGATGGTCGCCCGGCGCAAGACGTGGCGGCTCAACAAGGCGGCGAAGGTCGAATCCATCGAGCCAACAGACGAGACTCCCGAACTTGTCGCTGAGGACGACTTCACCGATCGACTTGGCGAATCGGAAGTCATCTATACGGCCGTGCAGTCGCTCGGCGAACCGTGCACGCCGCTTATCTTCTCCCTCTTCTTCGATCCCTCCGAACCTGCATACGGAGTTATCGCTGAGCGGCTGGGGCGTCCCGTTGGCAGTATCGGCCCTCTTCGAGGTCGGTGCCTGGATCGGCTCCGCAAAGAATTGGAAAGCGAAGACTGCCGTGCCCGATGATGTAGTCCTGCGATTGGCTCGCCGATTAAGTCCGAACGATGCCGAAGCAACAGCCGCCTCGCTGCGAGCAGCGTCCACCTTTCAAGGCGATCTCACATGGTTGGAGCGACTCTTTGCCCTGAGTGACGTGCATCCAATGCCGCCGGTTCCTGAGGAGCTGACCACCGCGTTACTGGCTGTTGCAGCACCGAGTCAGGACGATCCGTATTTCGAGGCCGGCGTACCTGTCGAGGCGATAGTGATTCACGATTCGCGAGTCAACCGGCAACTGGTTGGTGTTCGTGGTCCGGACGCAGGCTCTGACGCAGGATGGACGGTCATCTACAGCACGCCGAAGGCTGACCTGCTGTTGGACGGAACTCCCCGAGGGGCTGCGACGGCCGTACGTGGGCATCTGCTTCACCGCACCGGAGAGCAACAGGCGTGCCGGATTGTCTGCGAGCAGATTAACCGGGAGGTGTTCTCAGACGGCGAGGGCGTTTTCGATTTGGGCGAGCTCGACCCACAGGACCACGAACTTCGGATCCTGTCCGAGGGAATGAACTTCTCGTGCCAGCTTCACCTTCCGTGACGCCTCCAACAGGTGATGTCGAACAGGATCGGTTCGCCGCTCTGGTGGAACAGGGACTCCACGAACAGGCCCTGAAGGTCGCAGAGGGAGCGCCGGGCCGGCTCGACGCGGATGTCCTCTATGACACCGCTCGCAGCGCGGCAGCAGGTGGACACCTCATCGCTGCGCTGGCCTGGCTCGACAAAGCACGCTGTGCCTACCTGGCGGAGGGTTCGCCGCTGTCAAGCTTGCGAACCGAACTCGGGCGAGTCAACGTCCTCGACGACCTGGCCCGGACCAGCGAGTCGATCGCCGTTGCACAAGGTCTTCAACAAGGGCTCGAATCCATTGACCTGCTGGCGCTCACATCCGAAGAGCAGGGGCTTCATGCCTGGCTCAAAGCCGCTGCAGCCGAGAATCTCGGTGCGACGCTTGGCCTCTCCGGTCGCCATGGCCAGGCCGTAGCCTCGCACCGCGCGGCGCGGGCCCTGTACGGCCTCGCAGGCTCCAAAGCAGATGTTGCGCGCGCGAACGCAAACCTCGGCGTGGATCTGATCCACACCGGGGATCCAAAGGGCGGGCTGGCTGCTCTCGAGGCGGCGCGACCCGTCCTTCGGGCCGAGTCTGCCCATGCACTGGCTGACAGATGTTTGATGTACGAGGCGCGAGCGCTGGCCATGATGGGCGAGTACGGGTCGGCACTCGATCGTCTCAGTCGTGTCGAGTCCACGATGCTGGGGAGCGATGGCTCGTCCGCACGGCTCGACGCTCTTCGGGTCGAGCTTTCGCGAGCTGGTGTGTTCCAGGCCTTGAACCTATTTCCGGAGGCTCTGGACGTCTGCTCAACGCTCGCCCCGGAGTTTCAGCGCCTCGGCATGATCCGCGATCTTGCGTCGTGTCGCCACATTGAAGCGTGCATCGTTCTGGAGCTGGGGCAAACGGACGCAGCCCTCGATCTTGCTCGCGAATGTGTGGAGCTGTTCGAGAGTGTGGATCTTCCCGCCTGCGCCGCCGATGCTCGTGTAACCGTCGCGCGCTGTCTGGGGTCCGAGCTTGGTCTCGCAGAAATCGATCTCGCGTTGGAAGTGTTCATTCAAGCCGGTGAAAATCGCAGCATTGCCGATGCAGCGCTCGCAGGCGCCGAGCTGGCATCCGCCAGCGAAGACCGGCTCCGATATCTGGATGAGGCGGTGCGTGCTGCGGCGCTGGAGTCGCCAGAGACTCGATGGCGGACGCTCTGGAACCAGAGCGTCATGATCGCGGACAGCGCAGCCAGGGCCGACATGCTGGATGAGGCGCTCGCAACGCTGGGTGAGATTCACAACAATCTGACCTCGGATCGGCAGCGAGCGCCGTTCATGGCCAACCGACGGGACCCTCTTGAGGCGCGGGTCGCGGTACACCTCGTCGAAGGCGAGCATGAAAAGGCGTACCTGCTCTCGGCCACCTATCGAGCCATGGCGTTGCGTGTCAGTGCATCGAACAGCAAAGCCGAGTCGGCCCCAGTTGTGACAGCGACGAACGAAACCACGGTGCTCTACCAGTCCATTGGCGATCAGCTTGTTTGCTTCGTGTCTCAACCTCAATCGATTGGCCCGAACCACGTAGCGGTAATCGACCTTGGGGAAGTCCTTCCGGAGGTGGCCGAACTCATGCTGCAGCTCGACGCCGAATGGCGGCACCTGGCTGATCCGCGGCTTCGGATCCATATTGACGCGCTCCGTGGAACCACCGAACGGATCCTGCAGCGCCTCCACCTGGCCGTCTTTGCTGCAGTCGAAGAGCAGCTCAACCCGGGTCCCATCATCATTGTGCCCACCGGCTGCCTGTCAGGGCTACCGTTCGCGGCGCTTCATGACGGGTCGACGTATCTGATTGACAGGCGGGCGGTTGCCATTGCGCCCGGTGTCGCCGGTTCTCCTGCGCCGCAACCCTCAGGGAATCGCACGGTCGTCGTCGGATTGCCGGACCAGCTTGCGCCGCTCATTCGCACTGAGGCCACCCAGATCGCACACATAACGGGCGGCCGGCTCCTGCTCGGTCAAGCTGGGCACGCCGACGCAGTCAAAGACGCCATCGCTGACGCAGACACTATTCATCTGGCAACACACAGCGTTTTCCGTTCTGACAACCCGTGGCTCTCGTGGATGCGGCTGGCGGACCGCGAGGTGACCGCCGCCGAACTCGCCACGTGGGACCTGGAAGGCCGCATGGTGATCTTCGCTGCGTGTGCATCCGGCCGACAGTCAGGTCCCGCTGAGGACGAGATGCTCGGTCTTCCCAGGGCTGCGATTCTGGCAGGAGCGAATGCAGTGATCGTGAATCTCTGGGCAGTGGACGACGTGGCATCGGTGGGCCTCATGTCGCAGCTGCACTCCCGGCTATCACGCCTTTCCCCCGCGCTCGCCCTCCAAGAGGCGCAACTCGCATGCCGTGCGCTTCATCCCCATCCCTACTTCTGGGGTGGATCAATGCTCTACATGAACCCGAGGCCCAAATTATGAAAGCCCTTCCCATGCGTCCTACTTCAAGTCAGCGGAGTCCGCTTCGTCAGGTTTTCGCTGTGTGTGTCGCTGCTTTCGCGCTGCTCGTCTCTGCGATTGTCCTTCCTCAGAGCGCACTTGCGTCCGACGAGTCGGTCAGCGAGGTCGTTGTGTCCTCGTCCGAGCTGAACTCGGTCGTGTCCGCTGCTTCGGCAGTGGGTGCAACAGCTGTCGCCCCGATGGAGGGCTCTGATGGTCTCTATCGAGTTGAGAGATCGGCACACCTGGGATCGGCCAGTCAGCTTGCGGCTGACCTGATGCTGAGAGCCGAAGAGATCAGATGGGCAGTCCCTGCTGAAGCGGAAGTGAGTGCAGATCCGTTCTACGCGTGGCCGTTCTATGCATGGAATGGAGCACAGCCAGTTGTGGGGGAGGCTGGCTACGAGCTCGACTCGGCCTTGTCGCTGGACACTGCGCACAGTTATGCAACAGGACAGGGCGTGACCGTGGCTGTCATCGACACCGGTTTCAACGTGATGCACCCAATGATCCAGTCCCAGGTCGAGTCAGGCTTCGACTTCGTCGACGGAGACACCGATGTCCGCGACGAACCAAACTTCGAAGACGATGACGGCGACGGGTCTGTGGACGAGACGCTTGGACACGGCACCCACCTCGCCGGCATCGTCGCCCAGGTTGCCCCTGATGCCCGGATCATTCCCATTCGAGCGCTCAACTCTGACGGTGTGGGGTCATTGCACGCCGTCGTCAGTTCCATCGAATACGCAATTGGTCGCGGTGCCGACGTCATCAACCTGAGCTTTGGTACAAGCACTGATGAGCCTGCACTCAGAGCAGTCATTGCCGAAGCCGCTCGTCAGAACATTGTGGTTGTCGCCGCCGCTGGCAATGAATCCACGACGAGCGCACGAATCCCGTCCAGCTACCCTCAGGTGCTGGGGGTTGCTGCGCACGATCCTGCCACATCCACCGTGGCGGACTTTGGGAACTGGGGCGAAGCAGTGGACGTCTCCGCAATTGGGGTGGTGGTCAAGAGTGCAGCCGGTGACAACGATATCGGCGTGCTGACCGGGTCATCTGTGGCCGCTCCCGTGGTTGCGGCTCAGGCTGCCTTGCTGCGTCAGTATTACTCCCACTTGAATGCTGCGCAGATCTCCACTCAGATCCGGGCCACGTCAAAGGCGGTGCCCTTTGAGGAAAGGCCGACCCGATACGGCCGAGCGGACGTTGTGGCATCACTGAGTCGGGGCGTTGTGCCGCTGGCGATTTCGAACTACGACGTAGGCCTCGCATCTGACAATCCCGGGCCCGTTGTCCAGATCCTCGCGGCGGTCATGCCAACTCCTGCGCCGCTGATCACGCCTGTCCCTGAACCCGCTCGGAGCGCTGAACCGACCGCAATCGCATCGCCGGTTCCGACCGCAACGCCGCTCCCCGCAGCGATAGCTGAACCAACTGCGATGCCCCGGTCAACGCCAACTGCGACGCCCCAACCAAGCCAGACAATGACACCTGAACCAACTGCGACGCCCCAACCAAGCCAGACAATGACACCTGAACCAACCGCGACGCCCTGGCCGATGGTGACGACCTGGTCCACAGCGACGCTCTGGCCCACAGCTGCGCCGGAGCCAACGCTGACTGCGGACCCGGAGCCATCGGTTACGCAGAACTGCCGGTTCCTCTCCAGTTGGCATCTCGACTGCTGATAGTCGGGGGCCTCCAACCAGCTTCGCTGTTCTAACCAGCTTCGCTGTTCTAACCAGCTTCGCTGTTCTAACCAGCTTCGCTGTTCTAACCAGCTTCGCTGTTCTAACCAGCTTCGCTGTGGGTCACGGCCTGTTCGCCCATCCATTCGCGCAGGGTATTCTTCAGTTTGGTCTGCTGAATGAACAGGTCGTGCTCCGGGTCGAGCGAAGGGTCAGCGGTCTGCGGGGCCTTGAAGTAAAAGCTCAGCCACTCCTGCACGCCACTCTCACCGGCGCGAGCAGCCAGATCCATGAACAGCGCAAGGTCGAGAACGATCGGCGCCGCAAGGATTGAATCCCGGCACAGGAAGTCGATTTTAATCTGCATCTTGTAACCCATCCAGCCAAAGATGTCGACGGCGTCCCAGCCTTCTTTGTTGTCGCCGCGGGGCTTGTAGTAGTTGATGCGCACCACATGTTCGATGTCGCCGTAGAGATCCGGGTAGACCTCAGGCTGGAGGATGGTGTCGAGTACGCCCAGCTTGGAGCTTTCTTTCGTCTTGAAGTTCTCTGGTGCGTCGAGCACCTCGCCATCGCGATTGCCGAGGATGTTGGTGGAGTACCAGCCTTCCAGGCCGAGCATGCGGGACTTGAGGCCCGGCGCAAGGAGGGTCTTCATGAGGGTCTGGCCCGTCTTGAAGTCCTTGCCGGCAATCGGCACACCACGCTGTTCTGACAGCTCGATGATGCAGGGGAGGTCAACCGAGAGATTCGGAGCGCCATTCGCGAACGGCACGTCAGACATCAGGGCGGCGTACGCGTAGATCTGGCTGGGGGAGATGTTCTCATCGTTGTCAATGAGGCCCTGCTCGAAGGAAGCGACGGTATCGTGCACGGCGCTCGGCTCCTGGTACGCCTCGGTCGAGCCACACCAGACCATGACCAGGCGGTCGCAGTCGTTCTCTTCGCGGAAGCGCTGAATGTCTTCCATAAGGGCTGCGGCCTGATCGGCCTTGTTCGGAATCTCTTTGACGCGGGTTCCCTCCAGACGAGATACCCACTTCTGATCGAACACGGCATCCATGGCAACGATGCCTTCAAGTTCGGAGGAGAGATCATTGAGGTCGCTCTCCTTCATCACACCCGCGGTGCGGGCACCTTCGAGCATGTTTGGGGTGATGGGATCCCAACCGCCGAAGACCAGATCATCGAGTTCCGCGAGCGGCACGAATTCTTTGATGAGAGGATTGCGAGCTTCAGATCGCTTGCCCAGGCGGATGTGCGCCATCTGTGAGACGGAACCGATGGGCACAGCCTTGCCTTGTCGGGCGGCGATGACGCCGGCGATGAAGGTGGACGCAACAGCGCCCATGCCCGGAGTGAGAACGCCGAGCTTGCCTTTTGCTGGGGAGATTTCGGTGGGAGAGTTCATGACTCAAGAGTAAGGACTACTGATCAGTAGCTCCGTTCAGTGAAGAAAGACTTATGATTACCATGGTGAAGCTGAACCCAACTCTCAACCTGAGCACCGCTCAGCTCGAGTACTTCGTCGCCGCCATGGAACACGAGACGTGGGGAGACGCCGCCACAGCCGTGGGCGTGAGCGCGTCGGCGATGTCCCAGGGTATGGCGGAGCTCCAGAAGCGTCTGGGTGTGGAGCTGTTCAGCCGCGAAGGTCGGCGCATGGTGCCGCGTCCCGCCGCTGACCACGTCCTCAGCTACGCCCGGCGGGTGCTGACCGAGACCCGGGATCTGGAACGATGGGTGGCCCAGGCTCGGGACGGGTCGATCGGGCGGGTCACCATCGGCATGATTGACACTGCGGCCGTGCACTACTGCAGCGCGGCGCTGTCGCAATTTCGAGCCAGTCGACCTGAGGTTGATCTGCGGCTGCGGGTTCAGCCGTCTGCCGCTCTTGTTCGGGCCCTCAACGACGGGTTGTTGGACCTTGCCGTGGGCGTCGAGCGCGACGGTGGGAGTGCAGATGGGCTGGTGCTGACGCCGTTGGTTGACGAAGGGCTGTTTGTCTATGCGCCAGCGGGGCAGGAAAGTCGACGGCCTGCGAAGTGGGGCCCGTGGGTGTCGTTCCCGGCTGATTCGCACTCTCGGCGCAGCATTGAGCGGGCACTGCACGATCTCGGTGTGACAGTTGAAGTGGTGGCGGAATCTTCCCAGCCTGACGTGCTGCGCGAGATGGTTCGGCTGGGCGTCGGCTGGGCTGTTCTTCCGCCGATCGAGGCTGAGCGTCCTCCGCACCCGCTCATCCCGGCTCGCCAGTCGCCCGTGGCTTCCCGTCGCATAGCGGTCATGGAACGCAGCACTCGCACCCTCAACCCCGCAGCCGCCGAACTCAAAGCCACCCTCCTCCGTGCGCCCTGGCCCACCGGTGTCAGACACTGTTCGGTTGAGTGTTGAGGGTTGGCGGTGGTGTCAGGCACTGTTCGGTTGAGGGTCGGGTTGGCGGTGGTGTCAGACACTGTTCGGTTGAGTGTTGGGTTGGTCAGGTGGTGCGGCCGTAGAAGGTGGCGAGCGCGGACTCGGAGAGGGCGACGCCGGGCTGGTCGTTGTAGGCGAACACAACGAGCAGGCGGGTGGTGTCGCCCATGGTCGGCGTCACGCGGTGCATGGCGTCTCGGCCTCGAAAGAGAACGAGATCGCCTGGGTTGAAGTGGAGCGTTTGCACCGGAGTTTCACCGTCGAGCACCTGTCGCACAGCGTCGAATCCATCGTCCCCACTCGCAGAATCACGGACGGCAGACACGTATTCAAAGTCACTGCCTTCCTCTGGAGCCTGCAACAGCATGGTCACGGCAAATGACGAATTGTCGAAATGCCACCCGAGTTCCATTCCCTCAGCAGCGAAGTGCACGTTGATGGAGGAGAAGTCATCGGCGTAGGGATGGATGGCGTCGATGCCGAGCACGCCGCAGAGAAACGCCTGAAACGATGCGTCGTTGTAAACGTCGCGCAGCGGTGACCGTGGCGGGATCTGGTCGTCGGCAATCAACCCTTTGCTGCTGACGATCTGACGGTTGAAGACATGATCCGCCGGAAGGGCATCATCGTTCGGTGTCAGCCACACGTTGTGGGTGGACCCCGCATAGAACGCCGCTCCTTCATGAGGAGCCGATTCAGCCACGATGGCGTCGATCGCATCCGCACGGAAGAACTGGGGGAGTACAAGCGCCCCGGCTTCGTCGAGCTGTGCTCTGCACTGCGCGGCGTAGTCCGCTGACGTGAGCTGATGGTCCTCGGTGTTGATGTGGCGACTCGTCATGCGATTTCGTTCAGTGCCTGGTCCACAGGACGGGAAACAGCGGATGGTCCATCTCAGCCCCTGATGCCAGCTCGGAGTCAAGTCCGGGAAACGGGGGAGAGGTCACCCATGGGCGCGGCGTGTGCCGCATGTCGTCGCCGAGATAGCGAACAGAGAGCACACGTCTGCGGTTCGGTCCCGACACGCCAGCGGAACCGTGCACCGTGACCATGTTGAAGAACACGGCGTCGCCCGGTTCCAGCTCCCAGCCGATCACGGGCCACCGATCCGGGTCCGCAGCGAAGTCGGGCAGTTCAGCCAGAGAACCTTCCGGGAACCACTTCGCCTGTTCATCAAGGAAGGTGCGAGGCATGAACCAGGGTCCCCTGTGGCTGCCGGCAATGAACTCCAGTGTCGATGAACGCTCCACGGGGTCAACCGGAAACCACATGCTGGCGTTCTGTGAACCGTCGACGTTGTAGTACGGCTGATCCTGATGCCACGGCGTGTGTTGTCGGGTGCCGGGCTCCTTGACCAGAAGGTGGTCGTGGTACAGCCGGATGGTTGAGGACCTGGTCAGCTCGCCAGCGATCTTCGCCCCTGCTGATTCGCGAACGAATCGTTCCATCGAAGCGATGCGCGACCAGTTGCAGAAGTCTTCGATGAACGGGGCATCGTCATCCGCACTGGCGCGCTTGGCGCGTGGCGAAAGGTCCGCAAGGTTCGCCTCAATGGCCTCTGTTGCCCGGGTAATCTCAGAACGGGTGAAGGCCTGGCGAACGCACACCGCCCCGTCCCGGTCGAAGTCCCCGTCGATGATCACCGCTCAGCTCACTTCTTTGCGGTCGTGCGCAGGAGAGTTTCCTGCATCACCGTGGCGAGGAGATGACCGGAGGTGTTGAAGACTCGACCACTGCTCATACCGCGACCATTCGCAACAATCTCGCTGGTGAATGCGTGGAGTTGCCAGGCGTCAACCGGTTCGATCTGATGGAACCAGATTGCGTGATCCAGGCTTGCGCTCATGAAACGGTCGCCGAAGTCGTCCGGCTGGTCCGGGTTGAACCGAATGTCTCGCAAATCCGGATGTAATGCCATCACCGCCTCGGTGGGAACGTCATCGGAAACGAACGCAAGGGCGCAGGCCTGCATGAGCGGCGTCGGTCGAACAGGTTGCACGAACTTCGCCCACATGCCGGTTGCACCCAGACTGGGTGTCATCGGCAGGCGCGTGAAGAACGGACTCCAGGCCACCGCTTCACCCTCTCCAGTGTCGCCCTCGGCGCTGTCTCCGGGGAATTCGTATGGCGCCTCGGCCGTGACCGCATGAGGTTCGTGGGTTTCCGGAGTGTGGAACGAGGCAGTCTGTTCCAACATGACCTTGTCGTCCTGGTAGCCAATCACGTGGCGAGTCATGAAGGAGCGGCCGTCACGGGTGCGTTCCACCTCAAACCTGATTGGACGATCGGAAAGACCGCCTCGGATGAAGTAGGCGTGCAGCGAGTGGGGAACGTATGCCGGGTCGACGGTCTGCCCGCATGCCCAGAGCGCCTGAGCGACAACCTGTCCGCCATATACGCGACCCCACGGATACGCCGCAGTTGGCGTCGTCCAGACATCCGTGTCGGTGAGCTCACCGCTCATCAACTCCTCGAACGTCCCTGTCCAACCCACGCCGTCCCATGTCTCATCCACGCTTGGAGGCTAGAGCCAGGAACGAACGGTTGCGTTCAGGGCCCTCTGCGGGTGGCTTGCCGGGCCGAAGCCGGTCCCGGGATTCGGATCATCAGAAACGGGCAGGACTGACCATTTCAACTGGAGCGCCCATAGGCCGATAGGCCTGAGTGACTAGGATCAGCTTCGGCATGAAACAGGGTGCAGAGTCGGCGGGCGAACGCGTGGTCGGTCGCGCTGCAGGTGAGCGAACCGATGTGCCTCCTCCCATGCGTCCCGAGATTCCCGCGATGGTTCCTCCGATGCTGGTGCCAGCGATGGTTGCTCCAGCAACGACCGGAGCCGATGTTGGCCCGACTGCATCTGCACAAGCGGACCATGAACCTGTGTCCTCGGCCCGTGTGCCTCCAGCAGATTCGTCCGCTTCTCCACCAGAGGGAACTGCGCTGTCCGAGCCGACACCCGTCATGGCCGCCCTTGCAGAAGAGGCCACCACAACGCCGCGGAGGTGGGCGCTCGCCGTGGCAGGAGCGGTTGTCGGCTGCATCATCGCTCAGTACGTGTTGCGCCATGTGCACTGGATCCCCGGGGTCATTCTGTTCGGTCTCAGTGCGCTCGTCTTCGGCTTTGCTTCACGCATTGCGCTTCGTGACGCTGACGCAGCCTCGGACCTGCGGCTACTCGACGATGCTCGACGCGGATCCAGTACGTGGCCGCGCCGATCACTTGCGCTCTTCGCCGCTGCAGCGCTGTGCATGCCAGCGCTGTGGATCAACGTGGACCCGTGGAACCTCAGCACATCGGTGTGGGTCATTCAGGGTTTGGGCATTGCGCTGTTGCTTGTGGCGGGTTTCGTTGCCGATTGGGGTCTGGTCGCCCCAGGCACGCTTCCAAGGGGTCCGCTCGAGGTCTCGCCGTGGACCGCCCGCATCGTTCTCGCAGTGATCGTCATTGGCGGGACGTGGGTTCGCTTCCACAACCTGGACGGCATGCCGTTCGGGTTCTGGTTCGACGAAGCTGATGTGGCACTGATCGCCCGTCGCATCACCGAGGACGCCTCGTTTCGGCCCGTCTTCATCGAGGTCATGCCGGGCTACCACGCCTACATCCTTGCCATCGCTTTCAACTTCTTCGGCGAAACCGTGAGTGCGGTCCGCGGAGTGAGCGCAGCATTCGGCATCGGCACGATCTTCGCTGGCTATCTCGTTGGACGTGAGCTTTTCGGGCGCTCAATCGGCCTCGCCCTGGCCTTCCTTGTGGCCTTCAGTCGGTGGTCGCTGACGCTGAGCCGCATTGGCATGCACAACGTGACCGTCCCGTTCTTCTCCCTGATGATGCTCGGCCTCATGCTGCGTGCGTATCGACGCCGAAGCACCCTTGACTGGATCCTGGCTGGCCTGTTCGCCGGTGGCGGCATGGTGTTCTACTCCGCCATGGCAGCGTCGATCATTGCCCTGGCGTCGTTTGCATTTGTGATCAGCCTCTGGTCGCGCGAACGATTCGCCTGGGCGTTCCCTCGCTTTGCTGCTGCGCTCATGGCGGCGCTGATGGTCTTCATTCCGCTGGGCAAGTTTGTGTTCACCGAAGGCGAGGTCTACTTCGCTCGCAATCGCATCACAGCAATCTGGTCTGACAGCGCCAACGTCGAAGACGGCGAACGGTGGAACGCGGTGAAGGACAACATCGTGAGCTACGGAGCGATGAGCCACTACAAGGGCGACCCGAACGGTCGGCACAACCTGCCCGAGGAACCAATGCTCCCTCCGATCGTCGCCGGGCTTGCCATCCTTGGGGGTGCCGCTGCACTGTTCCGGCTTCGTCGACCTCTTGGGGCGGTGAGTCTGTTCTGGGTGCCCATGGCGCTCATTCCCGGCATTCTCTCTCTGCCGTGGGAATCACCGAACTCGCTGCGCGGCGTGGCTGCCCAGCCGGTGGGGCTGCTTCTTGCCGGCGCGGCGATCGCCGTCACTGTTGCGGTGGCAGCTCGAACCAGACGCGGCGTCGGGTGGGCGATGATTGGTTTGCTGATGGTTGGTCTCGGCTTCAACGCCTATCGAGAAGTGTCGACCTACTTTGGTCCCCAGGCTGACGATTTCGCCGCATGGGCTGCGCATTCAACAAAGGAGACGATGGCCGCCAACCTCGTCGCTGACGCGCCGGATGACACCCACGTGATGGGCGTCATGTTCTTGCGCGGTCAGAAAACGATTGACTTTGTGACCGGAGATCGCCCGGTCGATGCCTGGTTCGACACCGACGTTTCGCTCCCACTGGCGATCCCGGAAGGCAGGGATGCGCTCTTGTTGACTGTGCCGGAAACCTATGACATCACGAGCCAGGTATCCCGTCTGTACCCGGGAGCGAAGATCCAACAGTTGCCAAATGAGACTCATTGGCCCGAAGGAGAGCGATGGCCATCTGAGCTCACCTCCATTCGCATACCGCGCGCAGATCTGCAGGCGGCACAGGGCTGGACGATTGAAGAGCGGGATGGTGTTCGTCGGATGACGGCGACTCTCGTGGTTGATCAGCAGGGGCAGTACCTCTTCGGACACACCGAAGAGATCCAGAGCCTGCACATCGACGGTGTTCCGCTTGGCCCGTGCCCCGGACAGGCATCCAGTATTGGACTTGCCGAGGGGCCGCACCAGGTTGAGATGATCAACTCGCTCGCCGACCCGCAGCCAGCGCTGCGCTGGATCACGCCACAGGAACCTGAATGGTCGTCGATTCCCGTGCACCATTTGCTGAACGCCGACAAGATTGAAGGCGGCTTCGTCGGCACCTGGTACGCAAACCCGGATGACCGCTCAGCTCCCAGCCTGCACCGCATCGATGGAACGCTGCAAATGCGATTTCACGAGCTGCCGCTGCCGCATCCCTATCGCACCGTGTGGACGAGTCTCCTGGAAGTGCCCGCTGATGGCGAGTTCACCTTCTTCGTTCGGACAGACGACGCGCATACGCTCACCATCAACGACCAGGTGATGCTGGAAACCGACGCAACCGGCGGCGAAGTTTCCACCGCAGTGCAGCTCCCGCAGGGTCAGCATCGGATTTCCGTCGACTACCTTGACACCGAGGGCGGCAGCTTCCTGAAACTTACCTGGCAGCAGCCAGACTCTGAGCGCATGCCTATCCCTGCGACCCTGCTCACCCCGGTTGGTGAGTCGTGGAACCCGGATATGTCTGCTCTGAAGTCGGCGCCTCCTGTGTGTGTGCCGGGATGAATTTCTTCGCATCGTGGTGAACCTCTCATCGCCACCCTGAACAGGGGGTTGGCGAGTACGGTGAGGGCATGCGAGCTGGCCGATGAGCAACCAACGCGTTGCCGAGATTCTTGAGCACGCCCGGACGCTTGTAGAGCCCGAGCTGCGTCGGGCCGTGGCAACGTTGACGCCGGAGATGCGCGCTCCGGCCGAGTACCACTTCGGCTGGACAGATCGATCCGGCAACGAAGTGCCCGGGGGCGGCGGTAAAGGCATTCGGCCCGCACTTGCCATCCTTTCTGCGCAGGCCGCAGATGCCGGTGATGTGGCCCTGGCCATCCCCGGAGCTGCCGCCGTCGAACTGGTTCACAATTTCTCGCTGCTGCACGACGACATCATCGACGGGGACACGGAGCGTCGCCATCGCGAAACAGTGTGGAGTTCGTGGTCCACCGGTGACGCCATCATCGTCGGAGACGCTCTCCACGCCCTCGCGTTTGATCTGCTCCTCGATGCCGTCACGCCGGAGCGGGTGCAGGCGGCGCGGCGGCTCGCCCAGCGGACCGCGTCAATGATTGCCGGCCAGAGCGCGGATATGTCCTTTGACCAGCGGGCAGAGGTGACCTTCGAGGACTGTCTCACCATGGAGGCAAACAAGACCGGGGCACTGCTGGCGTACTCGGCGTCAGTCGGCGCCGTTCTAACCGGCGCTGAGGCAGACGTTGTGCAGCAACTTGACGAGTTTGGAGCGTCCCTCGGTCTTGCCTTTCAGGCCGTCGATGATGTGCTTGGGATCTGGGGCGAGCCGGCCGTCACCGGCAAGCCTGCGGGGAATGACCTGCGTGAGCGAAAGAAGTCCATGCCCGTCGCCGCAGCGCTGCATTCGGGACACTCGAACGTCGCAGAGATCTCGGCGCTTTACGCGCAGGAGACCCTGGCGAACGACGAGATCGGCCGGCTTGCAGATCTGATTGACGAGTGTGGAGGACGTTCCCGTACCGAGGCGGAAGCGCAGCTCCATCTGTCGCATGCCATGTTGGCGCTCGATCGGGGCTCACTGGAACCAGCGGCGCGCGAAGATCTCAAGGCGGTCGCTGAGTTCGTGGTGTCGCGTACCTTCTGATTCGTTCGCGTGTTCACATGACCCTGACCTTCTCTCTCCTCACGAAATGCCAACTCGCGGCGCGACTGTGCTCTTTGTTGGCGGCGATTGTTCTGCTTGGCGTCGCCCTGGCTTCCTGCACTTCCGGTTCCGAAGACGCCGATGGCGAAGGCCTTGAGACGCCGACTGTGGGCATCATTCCAACCGCGACAACGGCCCCGCTTCCCAGCCCAACTCCGGCGATTCCCGACAGCGGTGAAGGACCAATCATCGTCGGCGGCCTGATGGCCCAGACCGGCGTGATGGCACGTCGCGATGCACCTACGCTGGCGGCGGCGCAGGTGCAGGTCGACCGCATCAACGAGGCCGGCGGCCTGCTTGGCCGAACGGTCGAACTGGTGGAAATCGACACCGCGTCGCGCCTTGGAACCACGCACGACGGAGTGGCCGAGCTGATTCGCAAGGGCGCTGACCTGCTGCTCGTTTCCTGTGACCCGGCCCGGTCCGAACCTGCTGTCCAACGGGCTGAGGAGGTGGGCATCGTCACCATGAGCCCGTGTGGGGCGGACGAAGCATGGTTGAACGAGAGCCCGGTAGCGTTTTCGCTCAGCGCCAGCGATCTCCACGAGGGTCGCGTGCTTGCCCGATGGGCAATCGACAACGCCTATGTCAGCACCGTAGCGCTGCTCGACAAGACCAATCCAGACGTGGAGCGCTTCTGTGGCGCCTTCCTTGAGGAGTACCGCTCGCTTGGCGGACAGGTTCTCTGGGAAGACGCTTTCACGTTTGATTCGTTGGACCCGTTTGAGGACCGCCTGGCTCAGCGGCCAACGCAGATGTCGTCGGTGCTGCTGTGCAGTCACCTTCCCGGAGGCCTCAACGGCGCCCCGAAGATCATCGAACTTGTGCGGGCTCGAGGTATCGACGTGCCGATCCTTGCCAGCTCTGCTCTCGACGGCGGTCCAACCTGGTTCAATATTGTCAACGACCTGGGCACCATCGTGATGGTGACACCCGGTTCGGTGCATGGTGATGAACCCAACCCTGCGGTGAGGGAACTGATCGACGAAGTCAATGACGGACTCGACATCCCGGTGGCACGCGGTTGGTCGATCTACGGCGCCGATGCGGTGCAGGCTTGGGCGCTCGCAGTGGAACGGAGCAACTCCGTTGACGGCGGCGACGTCATCGCTGCACTCGAATCCTTTCGTAATCAGGCGCTGCTCAGCGGGCGGGTCACCTTCGGCCCAGAGGTCCACATGCAGCCCGGACGCTCACTGCGCGTCATCCAGATTGCTGACGGCGTCGCCAGCGTCGTGGCGGTCATCGACGAGTAGGTTGACAGCGTGGAAATCGCAGACTCAGCCATTGATCTCATTGGAAATACGCCGCTCGTTCGGCTGAACAAGGTGGTCGAGGGGGTGGCGTGTCCCATTGTCGCCAAGCTCGAAACCACGAACCCGGGTGGCAGTTCCAAGGACCGTCCTGCTCTGACCATGATCGAGGCCGCGGAGAAGTCCGGCCAACTCCAGCCCGGCGGCACCATTGTTGAACCAACGTCAGGCAACACCGGGGTTGGTCTTGCCATTGTTGCCGCCAACCGCGGGTACAAGTGTGTCTTCGTCATGACCGACAAGGTCTCGCCGGAAAAGGTCACGCTTCTGGAGGCCTACGGGGCCGAGGTGGTTGTCTGTCCGGTGGCGGTTCCGCCGGAGGACCCACACTCGTACTATTCGGTGGCCCAACGCCTTGTGAATGAAATCCCGAACGCCTACCGGCCCAACCAGTACGACAATCAGGCGAACCCGTTGGCGCATTATCAAACCACGGGTCCCGAAATCTGGCGACAAACTGATGGCACCGTCACTCACTTCGTCGCCGGAGCAGGAACCGGCGGAACGCTCAGTGGCGTGGCGCGCTATCTCAAGGAACAGAACGACAAGATCCAGATCGTCGCAGCCGATCCGGAGGGCTCTGTGTACTCAGGTGGATCTGGGCGTCCGTATCTGGTGGAAGGTGTCGGCGAAGACTTCTGGCCGAGCACCTATGACCGCACCATCGTCGACCGGGTCATCGCCATCTCCGACGCTGACTCGTTTCGGATGGCGCGGGAGGTTTCGCAACGAGAGGGCCTCCTCATCGGCGGATCGTGTGGAACCGCCGTTGCCGCCGCACTGCACGTCGGTCGGGAAGCGAACCCGGACGACCTGATTGTCGTTCTCATTCCGGACTCCGGCCGCGGTTACCTCTCGAAGGTGTTCAACGACGACTGGATGGCATCTTTCGGATTCCTTGAGTCGGACGGACCGGTCATTCGTGACGTGCTTGGCACCCGCCCCGGCGACGTACCGGACCTGGTTTATGTGCAACCCGGGACCACGGCCCGCGAAGCGTTCGCAACCATGCGCAACCATGGCGTGTCGCAGTTGCCGGTCGCCAAAGGAGAGATGCCGCTTTCCGCTGCCGAAGTCATGGGCTCAGTTGACGAGTTGGCGCTGATGCAGCAGTCCTTCGACAAGGGCGCAGTCATGGGGCTGCCTGTTGAACAACTCATGGGCCCGAAGCTGCCAACCATCGGTATCGGCCAACCCATCGCGCTGGCAGTGGAACTGCTCGAAAACAATCGTGCGCTGCTCGTCCTTGACGGCGGCCGTCCCCGCGGCGTGGTGTCACGCAGCGATGTTCTTTCCTTTCTTTCTCACGGAGGCTGATGATGTCCAATTCAGAGATGGGCTTTGAGACCCGCGCCATTCATGACGGGCAGGATGCCGACGAGACAACCGGCTCGGTCGTCGTGCCCATTCACCTCGCAACCACGTACCAGCAGGCCGGCGTGAACTCGCACAAAGGGTTCGAGTACTCGCGTACCGGCAACCCAACCCGCAAGGTGCTTGAGCAGACCATGGCGTCGCTCGAGAAAGTCACCTACGGACGCTCGTTTGCGAGTGGCATGTCGGCAGAAGACGCTGTCCTTCGCATGCTCGTGCCCGGTGATCACGTATTGCTCGGCAACGACGCCTACGGAGGCACCTTCCGTTTGATTGACAAGGTCTACGGTCCCATGGGCATCACGTGGACAGCCGTGGACCTCAACGACCTCGACGCCATCAGCGCGGCATGGACGCCGTCCACACGACTGATTTGGATGGAAACGCCCACCAACCCGAACCTCACGGTGTTCGACATCGAGAAGGTCTCCTCCATCGCCCACGCGAACGGCGGCCTGTGCATCGTGGACAACACGTTCGCCACGCCTTACCTCCAACAGCCCTGCACCCTCGGCGCAGACGTCGTCATCCATTCCGCCACGAAGTACCTCGGCGGTCACTCAGATGTTGTCGGCGGATTCGTCGGCACCAACAGCGATGAAATCGACGACAAGCTCGGCTTCGTGCAGAACGGTGTCGGCGCCGTGCCTGCACCCTTCGACTGCTACATGCTGCTCCGCGGTCTGAAGACACTCGGTTTGCGGATGGATCGACACGCCCAGAACGCGCTTGCCATCGTGGAACTTCTGGTGGATCACAACAACATCGAGACCGTGTTGTACCCGGGTCTTCCTGATCATCCCGGTCACGAGATTGCAACTCGTCAGATGACGAACTTTGGCGGCATGGTGTCCTTCGTGCCAACCGGTGGGGTCGAGGCAGCGCACCGCATCGTGACGAGCACCCGCCTCTTTACGCTTGCTGAGTCACTTGGCGCTGTTGAATCGCTTATTGAAGTGCCTGCGGGCATGACGCACGGTTCAACGGAGGGGTCGCCGCTCGAGGTTCGCAAGGATCTGGTGCGCATCTCTGTGGGCGTTGAGAGCATCGACGACCTGCTCGGGGATCTGTCCCAGGCGCTCGACTTCTAGCCGGAACCGGCGTGAAGACAGCACACCTGATTGGATACCTGGCCTTCGCTCTCAGCGGCGTGGTGTTTGTCGTCATTGGCATCCGCGAACGAGACGCGCTGACACTGCTGGCTGCCGCATTGTGGCTGGTTGGCTGCGCGGCGTTTCTCAAAGACTGGCGAAACTGATGTCAGTTTTCGAGCGGAAGAAGATCTTCGGCCAGTAGTCCGAGTTCGGCTGTCCATTCAGATGGCTCGTTGAGCGCCATGACCACGAACTTCGACGCTCCCACGTCGATGAACTGCTTGATCTTGTCGCGCACACCCTCGCGGCCTGCCGGGATGACTTCTCGGGGATCGAGCCCTGGGTTGCGCTTCTCGACAATGGCCTGAAGTCGGGGGAGCAGTGGCGTGTTCTCGTCGGTGTAGGCCACAAGCACGCCGAAGTGTTCGTCATCGATGTGCCTTCCGACCTCGGCCGCGTGACGATTCACCGTCTCGATGCCGGTGGCGACGTCTTCCGGCGTGGCGAACGATGGCAGCCAACCATCGCCATAGCGGCCGGCCCGCTTCAGCTCTGACGGAGCCTGTCCTCCGAGCCACACCTCGATGGGATCCTGGATGGGCTTCGGGCGGACCTTCGCCGACGGGATGGAGAAGCGTTCGCCCTCGTGCGTGACCTCGTCTTCTTCCCAGAGTCGTCGAAGCAGCGGCAACGCCTCGTTGAACCAGGCGGCTCGATCGCCGCGCTGCACCCCGAACGCTGCCTGTTCCGCAGTGTCGGCAATGCCCAAACCAAACGCAGGCAGAACCCGACCGTTCGAGAGGACATCAAGACTGGCAATTGCCTTGGCCAACAAGACAGGATTGCGGCCGGGAAGCACCATGACCGCCGTTCCGATCTTGATTCGTTCGGTACGCGCCGCTGCCCACGTCATGGCCACCAATGGGTCCGGAGCTGGTCCGTTCACCCGCTCAGACAACCACAGCGAGTCGAATCCCATGCGTTCGAGATCGTCCACGATCTGGGAGAACTCCGTGCTGTTTCCGGCCGCGGTCTGGGTTCCGAGGCCGAAGCCGATCCTGATCTTCATCTCCACAGACTAGATTCTCAGACGAGCCTGACAGACGAAGGCTTCCAGCCTGAACGACGCACGCTTCAGGATGATTTCCAGGGGGGAAACGCATGCTGGTCCCAATGACGCTCAACCACTTCATTGATCGCGCTGAGAAGGTGTATCCGAATCGCGTTGGTCTGGTCGACGAGCCGAATCAACCGGCCGAGTCCTGGGGCACCATGACCTACGGCGAGGTGGCCACGAAAGCGCGGGAACAGGCGGCGGCGCTCGACGCCATGGGTGTTGGATTTGGCGAACGCGTGGCAATTGTCTCGCAGAATTCGTCCCGACTGCAGACGGCGCTGCTTGGACTCCCTGCCAACGGTCGTGTCGCTGTGCCCATCAACTTTCGACTCGTCCGCGCCGAAGTGGCCTACATCGTGGATCACTGCGGCGCCAGCGTCCTGATGATCGACCCTGAACTCGAAGATGAACTGGGAGACATCGACTGCAAGCACAAGTTCATCATTGGAGCCGAGTCAGATAAGGACCTGTATCTGCCAGACGTCGAGCCTGTCGCGTGGGATCAGGACGAACTGGCGACAGCGACCATCAATTACACCAGTGGTACCACCGCCCGCCCGAAAGGCGTGGAGCAGCAGCATCGGGCGCTGTGGGTCAATGCCACCACGTTTGGCTGGCACACCGGTGTGTCTGATCGGGACGTGTACCTGCACACGCTTCCACAGTTTCATTGCAACGGCTGGGGTATGCCCTTCGCTGCGGCCGGAATGGGTGTCCCTCAGGTTGTCCTTCGCAAGGTGGATGGACCCGAGATTCTCAAGCGGGTGGCCGAACACGGCGTCACCCTGATGTGCGGTGCACCTGCGGTTGTCACCGCCGCCGTCAACGCCGCCGCTGACATGGCAAGTGAGGAAGTTCCCGGCCGCGACAACGTCCGCATGGTGGTGGCGGGAGCGCCGCCACCCACCGACACGATCGTCAAGATGGAACGGGACCTGGGATGGGAGTTCATCCAGATCTACGGCCTCACCGAGACCGCTCCGCTGCTCACCATCAACCGGTGTCGCAGCGAATGGGATGATCTCTCGGATGAGGACCGTGCCGCCAGGTTGGTCCGCGCTGGTGCACCGGCCATTGGTGTGAACATGAAAGTCAGCCAGTCCGGCGAGCTTCTTGCTCAGGGCAATCAGGTCCTCAACACCTACTGGGAGCAGCCAGCCGAGACCGCCCTGGCCTTGGAGGGTGGCTGGTTCCACACCGGTGACGGCGGCCAGCTTGACGATGAGGGCTACTACTCGATCACCGACCGCAAGAAGGACGTCATCATTTCCGGCGGCGAGAACATCAGCTCGATCGAAGTGGAAGACGCGTTGTTCTCCCATGCCTCGGTCGCTGAGGTTGCCGTGGTCGGCGTGCCGTCAGAGAAGTGGGGTGAGACACCGAAGGCCCTGGTTGTGCTCGCTGCGGGCACTGAGGCATCCGAGCAGGAGTTGATTGCCCATTGCCGCGACCGTCTGACCCACTACAAGTGCCCAACGTCAGTTGAGTTCCGCGACGCCCTGGAACGCACCGCAACTGGCAAGCTGCAGAAGTACAAGCTCCGTGCTCCCTACTGGGAGCACCTCGACCGCAACATCAACTGACGCTGCCCAGCGGACAGGTGTCAGGCACAGAACCCGTCAGCTGGTGCGACGGCGGCGGATCATCAGCGCGGTGATGGCGGCCATTGAGGCGAGCACGATGGCGGAGCGCGAGAGCATCGGGTTGTTGGCGTCGAGAGACACGGAAGTGCCCGGCGGGTTGAACGATGGGATCACGCCAGGATCGCCGCCGCCCGCATACTCACCCGGCTCAATCAGCACGTCGACTTCGTTCGTAAGACTGACGTCGAAACTGGGCACGAAAGCAGTTGTGTTCACTGCGAACGGGATGTCCTCGGTGACGTTGTCAATGGTGCAAATGCGAGTGAAGGACTCGTCCGGCTGGACGGTGACCCCGGTGACCGAACAATCAGATGCAGGTGAGGTGATGACCTCGACCTCGGTAACGGGAACGTCGCCGGTGTTGGAGAACTCAACCGTGATGGTGACCGTACCGCCGGAGATGACTTCGTCCGCGGTCACGATGAGGTCTGTCGACGCGCTGAACTGCGCTGCTGCCGGCGTTGCCGTGACGGTGAAAAGTGCGATGGATGCCAGAACCGGGGCCAACACCCTCGCCAGTGTTGTGGATGATTTCATGGCCCCAGTCTGACAGGTCCGGGGACCCAACCGGAGTAGGTGATTGTCCCCAAATAGCGGGAAACCGGGGCGGGACGCCCAACTATTCGGGCTTCATCCGCTCGTAGGAGGCCAGAACAGCCTCGGCGTGGCGTGCTTCAAGCGGAGAGAGCCGGCGAGTGTCAGGACTGAGACACGTATGGATCAGGGTCTCTTCGCTCATCGAGGCCAGGCCCCGGAAGCGCTCACGCGAAACCACCGTGTGGCCATCCTCGGCGAGGCGGCCCCGCAGCTGCTCCGCCTGATGGTCGGTGAACGCGAAGATCGGATCGTCGAGATCCTTCGCTCGCAACTCCCAGAGGGGAGGACGGGCCGTGAACACCACTCCTGCGTCGAGCAGCGGGCGCATCCAGGCGTAGAGAAAGAGCAGCGTGAGCGCTCGGCTGTGGATGCCGTCTGCATCGGGGTCGAACATCAGAATGAGGCGCTCGTACCGTCTCTTGCTGAGCGCGAACTCTTCGCCCCAGCCGGCGCCAATGGCGTCGCGCAGGGTGAGAAGTTGCTCGTTCGATGTGACCCGCTTCCGGCTGGCTTTTACGGCGTTCATCGGTTTGCCCTGCATTGCCAGCACGCCCTGCCATCGGCCGTCACAATGGGCCCGGACGTACTCGCCAGCCGAGTCGCCTTCGGCGATGATCAGTTCGCTGCCGGGGTGGGGCCAGTGGATGTCACAGTCCCAGAGCTTCGGCGGTCCCGAATCCCAGCGGCTCATCGGCCGACTCCCACGGCGTGAAAGGCGATGGCTGCCGCAGCAGCGACGTTGAGCGAATCGACGGACGCGGCCATGGGAATGGCGACGTGTTCGCTGGTGGCGGCCAGGGTGGTCTCCGTGAGCCCGGGCCCTTCTGCCCCGAGCAGGATGCCGATCGGCTCGTCCGCATCGAGCTGCACCTCGGAGAGAGCTGAAGCCGATGGGCCTGGTGTCATGGCGAGAATACGGACGCCGGCGGCGGTCACTGTTTCGAGCCCCAGCGGGAAGGCGTCGAGGCGAGCGTGAGGTATGGCGAAGGCTTCGCCCATCGATGCGCGAATCGCGCGTCGGTAGAACGGGTCGCAACAGCTCGGATCGAGAAGTACAGCGTCGATTCCGAGACCGGCTGCGCAGCGCATGATGACGCCCATGTTGTTCGGATTGTTCACGTTCTCCAGAACTGCGACGGCCCGTGCGCCGTTGAGCACCGCCTCAGCGGTCGGGAGGTGGGGGCGGGCGAAACAGGCGATGGCATCGCGCAGCTTGGTGCGGCCCGCTACAGCGGAGAGGACGGTGCTGTCTGCAGCGAAGACGGCGATGTCGTCCGGGATGCACCCCGGTGCCGGACGTCGCCCGTCAACGAGAACGGAACGGAGCGTGTGCCCGGCTCGAAGTCCGCGTTCAATCACCAGATCGCCTTCGGCCATGAATGATCCGGCCCATTGCCCGCCGGGCTGTTCCTCGTGCTGTCGGACCACATGATCCCGAAGCCCCATGAATGCAGCGAGTCGAGGGTCTTCGGGATCCGCGACCGGAATCAACACTGAAGGAGCGGGATGCGGTTAGCGGATGGCGACGGGGGTGGAAACCTCTTTGAAGAAGTCGTTTCCCTTGTCGTCCACCACGATGAATGCCGGGAAGTTCTCCACTTCGATCTTCCAGATGGCCTCCATGCCGAGTTCGGGGTACTCGAGCACTTCGACGCTGCGAATGGAGTCTTTGGCGAGGCGTGCGGCAGGGCCACCGATGGACCCGAGGTAGAAACCGCCGTGCGTGTGGCACGCATCGGTCACCATCTGCGATCGGTTGCCCTTCGCCAACATGATCAGTGAACCGCCAGCGGCTTGGAACTGATCCACGTAAGGGTCCATGCGCGACGCAGTGGTTGGCCCAAACGAGCCCGACGCGTAACCCTCGGGTGTCTTTGCCGGACCTGCGTAGTAGATGGGGTTGTCCCTGAGGTAGTCCGGCATCGGCTCGCCGGCATCGAGACGGTCCTTGATTTTGGCGTGGGCGATGTCGCGACCGACGACCACAGTGCCGGTCAGTGAGAGGCGGGTTTTCACCGGGTACTGCGTGAGCTGCGCCCGGATTTCATCCATTGACCTGTTCAGGTCCACGTGGACGGTCTCGTTACTGAGTTCGTCCTCCACAATGTCTGGCAGGTATTTCGCTGGGTCGGTTTCGAGCTTCTCAAGGAACACGCCGTCTCGCGTGATCCTGCCCATTGCCTGGCGATCAGCCGAGCAGGAAACGGCAACGCCGACGGGCAACGATGCCCCGTGGCGAGGAAGGCGGATTACGCGGACATCGTGGCAGAAGTACTTTCCGCCAAACTGCGCTCCGATGCCGAACTCGCGCGTCATCTGCAGGATCTTCTCTTCCCACTCGAGGTCTCGGTATCCGTGCCCTGATTCACTGCCGCTCGTGGGGAGCGAGTCCAGGTAGCGAGTGGATGCGAGCTTGGCTGTCTCCACGGCGTGCTCTGCAGATGTTCCGCCGATGGTGATGCCGAGGTGGTACGGCGGACATGCAGCCGTGCCGAGCTTTCGCACTTCGGTGTCGACGAACTCGATGAGGCTCTCGGGGTTGAGAAGCGCCTTCGTTTTCTGGTAGAGGTAGCTCTTGTTTGCCGAGCCGCCGCCCTTGGCCATGAACATGAACTTGTAGGCGTCGCCGTCAATGGCTTCGATCTTGATCTCTGCGGGCAGGTTGTTGCCCGTGTTCTTCTCGGTGAACATGTCGAGCGGGGCCATCTGCGAGTAGCGCAGGTTGGACGTCTGGTAGGTGTCGAACACCCCCTCGGCAATAGCAGCCTTGTCGTTTCCCTCGGTGAGGACAAACTGGCCCTTCCTGCCTTTGATGATTGCCGTGCCGGTGTCCTGGCAGCCGGGCAGGATCCCTCCCGCGGCGATGACGGCGTTCTTCAGCAACTCTTCTGCCACGAAGTGATCGTTGGCCGAGGCATCTTCATCGTCGAGAATGGCGCGAAGCTGGGCGAGGTGACCCGGACGCAGCAGATGGGCGATGTCACGCATCGCCTCGGCTGTCAGCAGTCGGATGGCTTCGGGCGACACGCGAAGGAACTCGTGGCCAGCGGCTTCGACGACGTCGACACCTTCGGTGCTGATCAACCGGTATTCCGTGGTGTCTTCACCAAGAGGCAGGAGGTCGGTATACGAGAACTCGGGCATTGCCTGTCCTTTCGTTCATGAGGGACGCTGTTGAGGTGACTCTGTTGAGGTGACTCTGTTGAGGTGACTCTTTAGAGAGCGGCGGAGCCGGGGTACGGGGTTGGGTCACCGCTTGATGGCACGATCGGCCGGCTCCAGGACATGAGCTTCGAGAGGTTGTCGGTTGCGTCTGACCATTCTTCGGGGTTCCAACCCTCGGCAACACCTTCAAGTTCGAGGAGCTGATTGAGGTGGACAAAGGCCGGAAGAGTTTCCAGTCCGAGGCTCTTCACCATCGCCCGATCAGGGTCAGTGAATGTGAGAAGGCTTTCGGTCCAGGGGCCGAGAAAGTCTCGCGCCTGGTCTGGGGTGCCGGTGATGAGCCACGCGGAACGCACATCCGCACCGCTGTAGTGGGTGAGGAGCCGGCCTGCGGTGTCGATCAGCCAGGAGCTCTCGTACGTGAACGGATCCAGCACCACGAGGGCGAGATGAAACGTCGTCACCCAGTCCTCGGCTGGACGCGCGTCACCGCGCATCGGGTTCAGTTCTACGCTTGGATCTGGAGCGGTGGCCACGGTCTAAGAACGTAGCGCCCACCGGGACCGATTTGAACGTTCTGACGTGGGTTTCCACAACTACCTCGCGCAAACCCCTCACGCGAAGCTCGCGGATCGGTGCCCTGCACCACCGCCTCTGAGGCGCTTCGAAGGTTCTGGCGCTCTGAGGAGTCATGGGTCGACAGGGACGCATACAGTCGGTATGTGCATCCAATCGAACGACTCCGTCACGTTGCGCGCGCCTCCGGTGTACCGCAGGCGATCCTTGTCCGTGAGACAGCCTCAGCGATGATGAGTTTCGCCGACGAACCAGCCGGGCTGATGACCGCGTGTCGTCGCATGGTTGCCCGCCAGCCTGAGTCCGGGGCTCAGGTAACGCTCGCAGCTCGCATGTTGACCGCTCCCAATGCCAGACGTGCAGCGTGGGACACAGTGGACGAACTGGACGAGGACGAGACCGCGAAGAAGCTTGTCGATCTGTTGCCTGATGACGCGTCCGTTTGCGTGGTTGGTTGGCCGCACGCCCTTGCGCCTTTCCTCTCCCGGCGGGGAGACATCGAGGTGTTACTCGTGAACGTGTCAAGTGGCGGATGGGGTCTGGCCGAACGGCTCATTGATCAGGACATTGACGCCATCGATATTGACGCCCCCGGTCTGGGGACGGCGGCCCGATCGTGCCACGTCACGGTGATCGAAGCGGTCGCTGCCAGCGAGGAAGAAGCCCTCGTCCCAATCGGAAGTCTTGCCGCTGCGGCTGTGGCACACGCTTCGGGGCGTGAAGTGTGGCTGGCGACTGGTGCGGGCACGGTTGTCCCTTCCAGGATGTGGGATGGACTGATTGGCCGCTACGAGCAGAAGGGCGAACCGTGGGATCTGGACTACGAGACCATGCCGCTTCGCCTGGTCTCGCAGATCCACGGGCCGGCTGGCGTGCTGGACGCTGAGGCAATCATGAAGCACTCGTCGTGCCCCATCGCTCCCGAACTCTTCAGCTGACCCGCTACCGGTGAGCAACAGTTGACAAACAGCAAGGCGGAAGAGCGCATTCAGACTCTGGTGCTCACCTGGGGTGAGGAACATCGACGGACCCTGCCCTGGCGCCAGACCCGGGACCCGTGGAAGGTCCTTGTTTCCGAAGTAATGCTGCAGCAGACGCAGGTTGATCGTGTGGTACCGAAGTACGAATCATTTGTGAAGCGCTTCCCAACGACGACTGCATGCGCCGTAGCGCCCTTGAGCGCAGTCATCGAAATATGGGTCGGCCTTGGCTACAACCGCCGGGCGGTGAACCTGCACCGAGCAGCTGCAACCGTGGAAGACAACCACGCCGGGGTCTTTCCTGCCACCTTGGATGGTTTGCTGTCGCTGCCCGGGGTGGGGCCCTACACGGCTCGAGCGATCCTCGCATTCGCGTTTGAGGCTGACGCGGCGCCAGTGGACACGAACATCGGCCGGCTCCTGGCGCGCTGGGGCGGTGAGATGCTTGCAGGGAAGGCGGCTCAGTCACGCGCAGAGGAGATGCTGCCCGCTGGCCGGGGCTGGGACTGGAACCAGACGCTGATGGATTTCGGGGCAACCCTGTGTCGCCGGCGGGCTCCGCAATGCGAGCGGTGTCCCGTTCGCGGCGATTGCTCGTGGAAGGGCGTCGGGCCGGATCCGGCGTCCGGTTCAGCCTTCGTCAGCGGCGGCCAGTCCCGGTTCGAAGGATCGGACCGCCAGGGGAGAGGCCGCCTGATCGCAGCTCTGGTCGAACGAGGCGTCGTCCCGCGAGCAGAGGTGCCATTGGTGATGGGGTGGCCCGGCGATGCAGAACGCGCCGAGCGGGTGATGCGAGGGCTCGTCGCTGATGGCCTGGTGGAGGCCGGGAACGTGACGAAAGCGAACACCAACCGCGACATCGCTCGGGACGTTGTTCGGCTCGTCGCCTCTGACCACACCGGCACCGAAAACGCCTCTTGAACTCGTGATCGCAAAGGGTTGTGGCGCCTCCACTTGCAGAGCCAACGGTTGAATCACCTAGTATGTCCTCACGATGAGCGCTGTGACAGTGACATTCCACGGGGTGCGGGGGTCAACCCCATGCAGTTCGCCTGACCTTTGCGGGTACGGCGGTAACACGTCCTGCGTGGTCATCGAGCATGAGGGCGATGCGCCGATCATCCTCGACCTGGGAACGGGACTGCGCAGCTACGGGCAGACAGTGCTCGGTGACGAGCCCTTCGAAGCCACGATGCTTCTGACGCACCTGCACTGGGATCATGTGCAGGGCCTTCCTTTCTTTGCTCCAATTCATCGACCGGGAAACCGCTTCGCCATCTACGGTCCACCCGAACCCGACCTGGACTTTGGAACCGTGCTTGGCAACTTCATGAAGCCGCCGTACTTCCCGGTCTGCTGCGGAGACCTCATTGGTGAGGTCACCCTGCACAATGCATGGAACGAATCCTTCACAGCAGGGTCGGCCACCATCACCGCCCGTTCTGTTCCGCACACCGGCGTGACCAACGGCTATCGCATCGACGTTGGCGGCGTGTCCATCGCCTATGTGAGTGATCATCAGCAGCCACTAGATGACCCGAAGCGCGTGGACGACAAAGTGATGGAACTGTGTGCCGACGTCGATCTACTGATTCACGATGCGCAGTACACACCGGAGCAGTTCGCCGTCCGGTCAAACTGGGGTCACTGCACGATGGAGTACGCGTGTGAGGTTGCCGCGCAGTCAAATGCGAATACTCTCGCATTGTTCCACCATGATCCCGAACACACCGACGTGCGCATGGATGCTCTGCTGCAGGAGACTCAGGCGATGGGAAGTCGTTTGGGCGTGCCCGAAGTCATCGCGGCCCGTGAAGGTGAATCGATCAAGCTGATCTGATGCCGATCTACGCACTCGGCGACCTCGAACCATCCATTCACAAAGACGCGTATATTCACCCCGAGGCGGTCATCATCGGGAACGTCACAATCGGAGCCGGTTCCAGCGTCTGGCCGTGCGCGGTGCTGCGCGGCGATGATGGATCAATCACCATCGGTGAGCGCACGAGCATCCAGGACGGCGCCGTGGTGCACACCACTTCGGCCACGCCCACCTCTGTAGGCGACGACTGCACGATTGGACACCTTGCGCACCTTGAGGGTTGCACCATCGAAAGCGGGTCTCTGGTCGGTACCGCTTCTGTCGTGCTCCACCGCGCGCTGGTTGGTCCCGGCGCACTTGTCGCTGCAAATGCGGTTGTTTTGAACGACCAGGTCATTGCGCCGGGCGCTCTCGCCATGGGCATTCCTGCCAAAGTCCGCGAAGGCGCCGCCGATCCCAACCAACTCCGCGAAAACGCAAAGAGCTACGTGGACAGAGGCCAACACTTCAAAGCCAACCTCCGCCGTTTGGACTGAGCGGACTTTCTGCAACGCCTTCTCGTAAGAGCTTCAAGTTCGCCAGAACTTGAAACCGACGGCTACCAGAAGTCGATGGGGAAGCGGGTGTTGATGTGGGTGATGGTGTCGGCTGGGTTCTGGTCGATGCCGAAGATTGGGCCGGAGGCGCCATCGCAGCCGAGGTAGAGGGCGGTCTCCACCTGGTCGGCGCGGGTGAGATGGGTTGCGACTGCGGCCAGACCCAGCCCGTGTGCGGTGTTGATGGGAGCGGTCAGCGCGCTGCCGGTGCGTGATCCGTCGATCCTTGCCAGACGCACTGCGCCGTTGGCGAGCCAGGCAATTTGCACGGGTTGTGCGCCGAAGTCCCGGGCGCTGAGAGCGACACCCATTGCGTCGAGATCGTCGATGACGTGCCTGGGGGTGGCACTCGCGGCGCGAAGTGCCTGGTCGCCAAGGTCGAGGCCGATGCACACGTCGGCTGGAGCATTGGTGACCAGGGAGTCGAGCTGGTGAATGAGATCTGAGTCGAGGCGTGTCGCCAGACTGATCTCGGTGGTCACTCGGGGGGCGCGTGTCCCGCAGTGTTGATTGAAGAATACGGAGGTGTTGACTGCGGCCTGCATCGACCAGAGATCGATCTGTGCCCCAAGTTCCGGTTCGAGGCTTGGGTTGATGAACTCCATTGCGGGGTATCGGGCGCCGGTGGCTCCAACCCACGCGGGCGTGACGGCGACCTGGGCGACGGTCCCGGTGCGGAGATCGATAGTGGGGGTGGTGGTAATGACCAGAGTGCCTGCATACAACGCCTCGCGCACTGCGTCGGCGCCGGGTGGCGGGCTGATGTCCACGCCATCACCGTTCAGGAGACACATGCGGATTTCGCCGGCACCCGCCGCCTTGGCTTCGTACATCGTCTTGTCAGCAGCGGTGATGAAGGCGTCCGAGTCGACGGCTCCTGTCTCTGACACAGCAATCCCAATGCTGGCGCTCAGCGCTTCGCCGGTGGACGGGTTCGTGATGCTGACGAGGCGTTCCCGGATGCGTTCTGCGATGACCTCGGCGTCGACGGCAGCGTTGATCTCACCACACAACACGACGAACTCGTCTCCGCCCATGCGGGCGATGGTGTCGGTCGGGCGCAACGCAAACGACATTGCGTGGGCGGCCTCGATGAGGATTTGGTCGCCGATGGTGTGGCCGTGGAGGTCGTTGATTTTCTTGAATCCGTCCAGATCCATGAACAGGAGCGCAACGGGGCGGTCATTGCGGCGCGCCCGGGCGAGAGCGAGACCCAGACGGTCGAAGAGCAAGGCTCGATTCGGAAGCTGTGTGAGTGAATCATGGGTGGCTCGATGGGCCAGTTCGGCGAGCATCTGATCCGGCTGGGTCAACTCGGTGGCGATGATTGACAGGGCCCGTGGCTCGTTGCTGGCGAGGTCGCTGACAACGACGGCCTGAAGCTTTCGCTGGCCGAGAGCTGTGGGCCGCAACCGGAGCACGCCTGTCCACGTTTGACCAGCGGTAATCCTCGGCTCAAGGTCCTGCAGCATGGCAATGTCCGCAGCGTGGAGGACCGTGTCGAGCGCAGCCGGAAGACTGGTCGTGGTTCCGAGAATGCGTCGGGCCATTGGGTCAGTTCGCGTGATGAGCCGGTCATGGGCGTCGACAGTGAACGCAAGATCGAACTCAAAGCTTGCGCTTGTGTTCACGTCACCCGGGTGGGTGGCACCTGGTGTCCTGTCTGACATCTGACCCATCATCGAGAAGAAACCTATGCCATAGCGGGCGGCCGAAGACCTCACGACGGGCATTTACCCGATCGAACGTAGGACCTGGGACCCTGGCGGTGATCCTTCCGACCTTGAACAGCGATCACCGCTGGCATCGACGCACGTCGCGCGTAGCGTAAGAAACGCGGGAAGCGGCCGTGTTTCGGCGGTCGAACTGTCTCTAGGGCGGCGAAGGTCACTAGGATTCATGTAATGGGCGGGCGTCGTTTGCCTGCCAGGAAATGAATCACGGTTCGGAGCGTTATGACAAGCACGGAAGTGGACCTCGATCTCGGCAGATACAAGCTGGGTTGGAGTGACAAGGAAGATTACGTCTACAAGCCCAAGAAGGGCCTGAGTCGCAAGCTTGTCCAGGAGATGTCCTGGATGAAGGGCGAGCCCGACTGGATGCGCAATTTCCGCCTCAAGTCTCTCGACCGTTTTGAAGCACGTCCCATGCCCGCATGGGGTGGCGACACCTCAGAGATCTTCATCGATGACATCTTCTACTACGTGAAGCCCACTGAGGGTCAGGCGCGGGACTGGGACGAAGTCCCGGAAACCATTCGCGACACGTACGAAAAGCTCGGCATCCCCGAGGCTGAACGCAAGTACTTCGCGGGCGTAACGGCGCAGTACGAAAGCGAAGTGGTCTACCACAAGAACCGTGAAGATCTTGAGGAACAGGGCGTCATCTTCACCGACATGGACACCGCGCTGCGCGAGCACCCCGAGATTGTCCGGGCCTACTTCGGCAAGATCATCCCGCCGAACGACAACAAGTTCTCTGCGCTGAACTCCGCAGTCTGGTCCGGCGGCAGCTTCATCTATGTTCCTCCCGGCGTTGAGGTGGAGATGCCGCTCCAGGCCTACTTCCGTATCAACACCGAGAACATGGGCCAGTTCGAACGCACGCTCATCATCGCTGATGAGGGTTCCAAGGTGCACTACATCGAGGGCTGCTCCGCCCCGGTCTACAGCACCGACTCGTTGCACTCCGCTGTGGTGGAGATTGTGGTGAAGCCCTCAGCCCGCGTGACGTACACGACCATCCAGAACTGGTCGAACAACGTGTTCAACCTCGTGACAAAGCGAGCTCGCGTTGAAGCCGAAGGTCACATGGAGTGGATCGACGGCAACATCGGCTCTCGTCTCACCATGAAGTATCCGGCCGTCGTGATGGTCGGACCCAAGGCATCCGGTGAAGTTCTTTCCGTTGCCTACGCCGGTCCCGGCCAGCACCAGGATGCCGGCGCCAAGATGACGCATGCAGCTCCGGAGACCACCTCAAAGATTGTGTCGAAGTCCATCTCCAAGGACGGCGGCCGCACCAGCTACCGCGGTCTCGTTCGTGTGGAAGACGACGCTTACGGCTGCAAGAGCCACGTCCAGTGCGATGCGCTCATCCTCGACGAGCACAGCATCTCTGACACGTATCCGTACATGGAGGTCGGTTCAAAGGACGCAGTCATCGGTCACGAAGCAACCGTGTCCAAAGTCGCCGATGAGCAGCTGTTTTACCTGATGAGCCGTGGCCTCTCTGAAGAGCAGGCCATGGGAATGATTGTGAACGGATTCATCGAACCGGTCACCCGAACGCTTCCCATGGAGTATGCCGTCGAGTGGAGCCGGCTGATTGAACTTCAGATGGAAGGCTCAGTCGGCTGACGGCACTGCGGCCGACAGACAAGACACAGAACACACGAGAAGACAGAGAAGCGCAGCCCATTCATGCCGATGCGCCAGGATTGCAAGCAGTTCGAATCACGGACGTACCCGAACGGCGACACCGTTCGTAAGTGCAACATCAATCTCGCCCCGGAAGCACCATGGCGGTGCCCGGAAAATTGCGAGGGGTATGAACGTCGGCTTGCGGACGTGAACTGGAACCACGGCACGCTGGTGACACCGCCCGCTCCGCCGGAGCCGGAATCGTTGGCTGACGGAGATGATTCGGTGGCTGCCCTGCTCGATGAGGCTGCGAACATCGTGAACAGTGTGGGCGCTGACGTCATCGCCGATGTCGAAGCGGATCGAGCCGCCGCCGAAGCTGCGCACAACGCAAAGCTCAGTTCAAAGATCAAGAAACTGTTTCGGCGTCGCAAGTAGCGGCCCACAAAAACTGGAAGAATCTCCCGAAAATGCAACCCTTTGGTCAAGACGCTGCAGCGTCCATCGGCGGTCCGGACTGGCTCCGGGCTCGACGGTCAGCCGCCGAAACGCGCCTCGATGCCATGAGCCTCCCCTCGTGGGAGGAGGAAGTGTGGCGATACGCGCCAATCGACAAACTCGACCTGAGCCGGTTCAGCCTGGTCGAAGACATCGGGGGCGAAGAGAGCGTGTCCGTTGATGTGGCTGCGCTGTTGTCAGACTTTCCGAATCGGGCCGGCGCAGCTGTGCTCGTCGACGGCCAAATCGTCCACATGGAAGGCGACATCGTGTCGCGGCCATCGGTGGAAGATACCGACACCGGCGCTATCGGTTGTGTGCTCGACGAAGCAACTGATGTGTTCGCAGAGATGAACGCTGCCTACATGGCCGACCCGGTGGTCGTGCAGGTTGCGGCTGGCAAGGATATCGAAGCGCCAGTCGTGGTTCTCAACGTGATCCAGACGTCGGGCATTGCCGTGTTCCCCCGACTCGTGGTGCGGTGCGGCGCTGATTCGAGCGTCAAAGTGCTCGACATCATGTCTTCAGACGATGGCGTGTCTGCGTTCGTCGCTCCCGTGGTGGAGCTCGACAACGCCGACGCCGCTCGCCTCAGTTACCTCAATGTGCAGGAGTTCGGCTCAGATATCTGGCAGATCGCCAGCCAGGTCTCAAGCGTTGGTGCGCAGGGCACGCTCAAGGCCGACAGTGCAGCCTTTGGTGGCGCGTATGCCCGGCTTCGAGCCGACTGCCGCCTGGTTGGGCGTGGCGCCGACGGCCACTTGGGCGCCGTGTACTTCGGCAACGAATCGCAGACACTTGACTTCCGTACATTCCAGGACCACATTGCTCCGGACACCACCAGCGACCTGCTGTTCAAGGGTGTGCTCGACGACAAGTCCCGCTCCGTGTACTCCGGCCTCATTCGCGTGGGCAAAGAAGCACGAGGAACCAACGCGTTCCAGACGAACCGCAACATCAAGCTCAGCGAAAATGCCTGGGCCGAGTCCGTCCCGAACCTTGAGATAGAGACCGACGATGTGCGCTGCTCCCACGCCTCCACTGTTGGCCCCATCGACGCGGAGCAGCGCTTCTACCTGCAGAGTCGTGGTGTGCCGGGTCCCATCGCCGACCGCCTGATTGTGGCTGGCTTCTTCAACGAAGTCATTGACGCACTCGCTGTACCGCAGCTGGCGGACAACCTGCGCAACCAGATCGAAGAGAAGCTGGAGGCCAGCAGTGTCTGACATGCCCGCCACTCCCGCCAATGCTGTGGACGCATCCGCCAGTTGTGCCCCATCCTCCGGGCGAACGGTTCGTCTGTGTGACGTTGCCGATGTGGCAGTCGGCGAGGCCAGACGCGTTGACGTCGATGGCCTTCGCATTGCCGTGGTACGAGTCGGCGACGATTGGTTCGCCATCCATGATGAATGCAGCCACGCCGACTATTCGCTCGCCGAGGGCGAGATAGACGAAGACGAGTTGACCATTGAGTGCTGGAAGCACGGATCCCGGTTCTCTCTGCAGACAGGCGAACCGGACACCCTTCCCGCGACCCGCCCCGTTGCCACCTATGAACTGCAGGTCCGTGACTCCGTCGTCTCGGTCCTGTTGCCCGCTTCCATTGATGGAGAAGACCAATGAGTGAACTGGTGATCACCAACCTGCGGGCCAGCGCAGGCGACGTCCCGATCCTCAAAGGTGTGGACCTCACCGTTCCTGCCGGCGAAGTGCACGCGGTCATGGGCCCGAATGGCTCGGGGAAGTCCACGCTCTCCCATGTGATCATGGGCCGGCCTGGCTACGAGATCACCGGCGGTTCTGTCACGCTCGATGGGGTGGATATCCTCAGCCTTGCCCCTGATGAACGCGCGCGAGCTGGTCTGTTCCTGATCATGCAGTACCCCACCGAGGTGCCCGGCGTTCGGGTGAGCGACGTACTGGAGGCTGCCTTTGCTGCCAAGGGTCTTGATCCCGGTGCAATCACTGCGGCGGTGAGTGCAGAAGTCGCCGCACTCGAGATTGACCCATCTCTGATGGACCGTTGGGTCAATGTGGATCTTTCTGGCGGCGAGAAGAAGCGCAACGAAACGCTGCAGATGGCCGTACTCGAACCGAAGTTTGCCCTGCTCGATGAGCTCGACTCAGGTCTCGACGTCGACGCGCTGCGTCTTGCCAGCCAACGCGTAGAACGGGCCACCAAAGAAAAGAACATGGGTGTGCTTGCCATCACCCACTATCCGCGTTTGCTCACCGAACTGCATGCCGACGTCGTGCATGTGTTCGTGGACGGTCGCATCGTGGACCATGGCCCACCTCAGCTTGCTGACGAAATTGAAACCACGGGGTATGACCGGTGGGTCAACATCACGCAGTCCGAGGTTGGCGTGGGTCTCGGCGGCCTCGGACGCCGCTGACCGGTCGTGGGCGAGTGGCGGACTTCAAGTCCTTGACGGATCAGAACTCGACAGCAGCATTGTAAGAACAGCAGCGCATGCGGCGGCGACCGTGACGACGGCGAGAGCGGCTGAGGTTGAGCCGATCAGCGCGGCCAGGCCGGTGATGATGAGTGGCATCGCCATGCCCGGGTAAGCGAGCAGATAGAAGGTGCCGGAGATGGACCCTCTGCTCTCGTCGTCGGCGATCTGGCCGATGAGCGTGAGCGCCGCTGACGTGATCATGCCCGACGCAGCACCCAGGCAGAATGCAGCTGGCAGAACAAGCACCCACCCGCCGGTTGCGAAGGCAAGCGTGCCGAAGACGTAGCCGATCGTGCCAACGGCCATCGCAATGCGAAGCGTGGCCCGCGGTCCCAGCATCGTCAGTACTGGGCGTGCGCTGACTCCGCTGATGGCGGTAATCGCTCCTGACGCAGCGGCGAGAGTGACTTCGGCGCCACTGATCGAGTCGCTGAGCAGGACTGGAAACAACGCAAACCCGGCGGACGGGAATGAGAACACCCATAGCGCAGGAGGAACGATGAGACGAAGGAACGTTCTCCTCGCTTCGTTCGGTACGCCGAAGTTCAATCGCAGCGGCTGTCTGGGCTGCTGGGGTGGATGGGTCTCCGGGACGCGAAGCAGCAGCGCAACGATCGCGACGACAAGCGCCATGTGCACGATGAACGGCGAGACGAGCGGCGAGGCATTGAACCATTCGAAGGCGGCTGACAGCACCGGCCCGCTGCCGAAGCCGAGGTAACTGACGGTGGTGGCGACAACCGCGGCCCGCATCGCCTGTTCCCTGCCCATCAGCTCCAGCATCCAGGCTGCGCCGATTGCCAGAACCGCGCCGCTCACCGCTCCCAGGAGGAAACGTCCGAAGAGCAGTAGCGCCAATGAGTCCCTACCGGGGATAAGCAACAGCGAAGCAACGCCGGAGAGGAGGGTGAACGGCAGCACAACCGGACGTCGCCCGTACCGGTCCGAGACAGGGCCAATGATCATCAGGGTGCCCAGAATGCCGATGACGTACACCACAAAGATTGACATGGTTGCGCTGGCGCCAAGATCCAACCGGCGCTTGTACAGGATGAGGAACGGCGTCGACACATTTGTGCCATAGCCGACAATGAAGATGGCGGCCGCCAGGGTAAGAGCATTCCGGCTCATGACACTGCGACTCACGACACGGCGGTTGATCACCCCGGGCTTCACGGTCGCAGCCTCGGACGAGGTCAGCTGACCCAGCCTTTGACCTTCTCGACGAGTTCAAGCGGGTTCGGCCCAACCGGGTGGACGGTGAGGCAGGTGACGCCAGCATCCTTGTATGCCATGACTCGGTCCCGGACGAAGCCTTCGTCTCCAACCATGGCTGTTGCCCGCAGGAACTCTTCCGGAACTGCGGCTTCGGCTTCTTCCTTGCGGCCAGCAAGGTACAGATCCTGAATCTGCTCGGCCTGCTCCTCGTAGCCGTACTTGCGGAAAATGTTGTTATAGAAGTTTTTACCCTTGGCGCCCATGCCACCCACGTAGAGGGCAGTCATGAATCGGCCGCCGTCGCGGATTTTGATGGCGGTGGCTTCGTCACAGATGGCAAGCGATCCGCCGCACACCACGTCCATGTCGCCCAGCGATGCATCACGCTTCGCCCTGCCTGCAGCAAGATCTTCGCCCCACACGGACTCGGCTTTCTCGGGATGGAAGAAGACGGGAATCCAACCGTCGGCGATTTCGGCTGTCATTTCGACATTCTTCGGCCCAAGGCTGGCGATGAAGACGGGGATGTCGGCGCGCTTTGGGTAGTTGATGAGCTTCAGCGGCTTGCCCAGGCCGGTGCCCTGATCTGCCGGCAACGGAAGCGTGTAGGAGCGGCCCTCGTGGGTGAGGCGTTCGCGGGCCCAGACCTTGCGGCAGATTTCAATGACCTCGCGGGTACGGCCGAGCGGACGGTCATAGGGAAGTCCATGCCAGCCTTCAATCACCTGCGGGCCCGATGCCCCGAGTCCGAGAATAAAACGGCCATCGGACACGGCGTCGAGACCAGCAGCGGTCATTGCGGTGAGCGTGGGCGTACGGGAGTAGATGGGGAGGATTGCGGAGCCGAGTTCCATGGTCTCGGTGTGGGCCGCAAGGTATCCAAGGATGCTCACTGCGTCGAAGCTGTACAGCTCGGCCACCCAGCCAATATCGATACCGGCCTTTTCAAGGTCGGCGGCCTGCTTTGCGGTTTCTTTGGGGTCGCCCGAGTAGTTGAGCGTCATGGAGAGTTTCATGGCTGAGAGACTACGGCACCTCATCGTCGGCCGACGCCACGCCCGGGCGATTCTGTGTTGATCAATGCGGGGTTGATCAATGCGGGGTTGATCAATGCGGGGTTGATCAATGCGGGTCAATCCAAAGAGGGGGACGGCAGGCCGTCGGTCTCCACGGGTGTCCCGTCCATGAGTGCGGGCCACCGGGCCCGGCGCCAGCGGCCGGTCTCGGCTTCCTCGATCACTTCGTAGGTGCCATTGTGAGCAATCTGCTCGTCAGCCATGTGCTCGCTGAACGTCATGACCGCAGTTGCAGGTACGTCGGCGAGTCGAAACTGTTCTTCCCAGTGCGCGCTGGTCTGCGTGAGCAGGTGCGGGCGCACGGCGTCGTTGAAGCCGTTGTAGAAACCTTCACCTCCCACGTGAGCGATCAGTTCCTCCCAGATGTCGCCCTCGCCAACAACACCCAGGGCTGACCTCATCTGTGCGCCGGACACAGGGGAGAGGGTCAGCCAACCGTCGCTGGTTTGGTAAGGAGCGTTCGCAGACAGAAAGTCGATGACGGATGCATCGGGTTCGGCATCAACCAGCCGATGCCCGGCGGCGATGTCGGGCGAGTTGAAGTACGCAAGAGCGTCGATCATTGCGATGTCGCAGATGGAGCCCGTACCAGAGCGATCGCGTTCGATCAGCGCAGCAGTGGCAGTTTGGGCTGCCGTCATTGCGCTGATCTTGTCTGCGAGCAGCGAGACGGACCTGGTGGGTTCGCCGTCGGTGAGACGGTTCGCTCCGGATCGGGCCTGGATAATGGCGTCATAGGCGGGCATGTCGGCTTTCGGACCGTCCTGCCCGAACCCGGACACGCGAATCCAGATCAGCTGCGGAAACTCGGACCGCACCACCTCTTCGGTCAGACCCAGACGTGGCGCGACCGACGGACGCCAGTTCGTGATGAGAAGATCAGCTTCCCGAAGAAGATCCTTGAAGCTGGCGAAGCCTGACTCATCTTTCAGGTCCAGAAAGGCAGAAGACTTGTTCTGGTTCGTGGCTTTGAAGAACAACGACGAGTCTCCGTAGCGTGCGCCGAACCGTCGATACGGGTCGCCTTTGCCCGCCGGCTCCACCTTCGTGACGGTCGCTCCGAGATCGCCGAGGATCTGGGCCGCAAACGGTGCGGAGATATAACTGGCAGCTTCAACAACGTTGATTCCGGAGAGTGGCCTCATATCGCAAGTCTGCCATGAGGATCCGCCCGCTCAAGCCAGCTTGGATTTGACAAGGTCTGCGACCGCCCGACCGTCGGCTCGCCCAGCGACTTTCGCATTCACCGCCTTCATCGCCTGACCCATCTGCGCCTTCTCGCTGAATCCTTCCTCGGCAAGCACGGCTGTGACCAGCCCATCAAGTTCATCGTCGCCAAGAGCTTCCGGGAGATACGACTTGAGCACTTCGTACTCGGCTCGCTCCGCAGCCGCCTGCTCGGCTCGGTCGCCCGCGTCAAACGCTTCAGCGGCCTCGATGCGTCGTTTCGCCTGGGCCGCGATGGTCTTCTCCACCTCGGCATCAGTGAGTGTGCGCGCTTCTGTCCCCGACGTCTCCTCCTGCTGCACCGCAGCAATGATGGAACGCAGTGTGCGCAGCTTCACGTCTTCTTTTGCCTTCATGGCCGCAACCATGTCTTCGCGAATCGTCTCGATCAACATGGTCAGATCATGCCAGCCGTGACGGGCTTTTCGAAACGGATTTCGCGGTTCTGTCCACTGCGGGGGAGACGCACGGATGGGCGGGGAACGCTCGTTCGCCGAACAAACCCGGCCCGCAAACACTCACAGCTCAAACCGGGCCGGGACATTCCGGTTGCGGACCTGAAGGAGGTTGGCGCCTGGGTGGTTGACGGCGTGCGCAATCGGCAGTTCATCAATGCGGGGGTCCTGAAGATACCGTCGACCTTCTGCATCGTCGCGCCGAAGCCACTGGGGCGTTCAACGTCCCGCCTGCTCACGGCGTGTAAGTCAACGTCGAAGAGAGAGCGAGCGATTATGGATCATCAGCCGGTCACCAGTTGGGAAACGGACTACGACCACACGCATCCTGACCATGCCGCGAATGCGCTGCAAATCTGGGATGATCTTCGCTCGGGTTGCCCCGTGGCGCACTCCGAGCGCTTCGGCGGGATGTGGGTGCCAACCCGCCACGACGACATTGCGATGATCGCTGCGAATGCCGACGGCAACTACACCAGCCAGGGAGTTGTGGTCTCTGAGGTTCGACCTACGAACCCGGCACCGGTGGGCGACGCTCCTCCCATTACCTCTGACCCGCCCTTTCACAAGATCGCCCGCAGTCTGCTGCTGCCAGCGTTTGCGCCGAAGCCAATCAACGCTCTTGAGCCCTTCACTCGAGCGTTCTGCCACGAACTGATCGATCAGATCGAAGCCCGCGGCGCCGCCGAGGTTGATGCAGCGGTGGAGTACGCGCAGCACATCCCGGTGCGCATCATCGCCCACATGCTCGGGCTGCCGGCTGAAGACGGCGATCTGTTTCGCGAGTTCATTCACCGGATCATCGAGGCGCCAGTGGAACGTCCCGATCTCGACCCGGAGGACACCCTTGACCACTACCTCGACACTCGCATCGCCGAGCATCGTGGAAATCCGCGCAGCACCGAAGACGGCGACCTTATCGACTTCCTCATCAATGCTCGTATCGACGGCAACGGTCTGGCCGACGAGCACATCCGCGGCACTATCGCTCTGCTGCTCATTGCCGGGATTGACACCACCTGGTCGGCCATTGGTTCATCACTTTGGCACCTCGCCCAGCACCCGGAGGATCGGGCTCGATATGTCAGCGAACCGGACATTCGCATGTTTGCGCACGAAGAGTTCCTTCGGGCTTATGCGCCGGTGACCATGGCCCGGATCGCCGCGAAGGACCATGACCTCCGCGGCTGCCCGGTCCAGAAAGGGGACTGGCTCCTCTTACCGTTCCCGGCAGCAAATCGCGACCCCGAGATGTTCGAGAACCCCGACGAGGTCGTGCTCGACCGGCAGGCGAACCGTCACGCCGCCTTCGGTCTGGGCATCCATCGCTGCCTTGGCTCCAACATGGCCCGAATGGAACTCAGCGTTGCCATCGAAGTGTGGATGGAACGGTTACCGAACTTCGAGCTCATCGACCCGGCCACCGTCCGATTTTCCGCCGGCCAGATTCGCGGCCCCCGCGAACTCCCCGTTCGTCTCCTGTAGACCCGGGATCCAGCCACTTGTAACGGTGTGTCTGACACCGCGCATTGGACAAAACGAGCAGTCCTCGGTTGCGTGACCAGAGTCGAGGAGCGTCTGGGACTTCGACGTTGCTGATTCAGGCCGTTGCTTCTTCGAGGGCTTGGGCCAGTGTGTTCCAGCCCAGGGTTGCGCACTTGATGCGGACGGGGAACTTCACCACGCCGCGCAGGGCCTCAAGATCGCCGAGCTTGAGTTCGGCGAGTGACGGGTCAACCTCGGGGGCGCCGTCATCGCCTTCGAGTGCATTCTCGTGGATGGACATCATGGCTTTGAACGCCTGTGTGAGCTTCTCGATTTCCTCGAGGCTTTTGCCCTTTACGCCAGCGCTCATCATGGACGCTGAGGCCCGGCTGATGGAGCAGCCCTGGCCCCCAATCTTGACATCTTCGACCACACCGTCGTTCAGGATCAGCGTCACAACCACCTCGTCGCCGCACAGCGGATTGAATCCCTCGGCGCGCGTTGCAGGTGGATCGAGTTCGCCCGCGTTACGCGGCGAGCGGTAGTGGTCGAGGATGATTTCGCGATAGAGGTCTTCGAGTCCAGCCATGAGTGAGGCTCCTAGAGAGAGAACATGTCGGCAGCTTCAAGGCTGTCCGCCAGGCGATCAATGTCAGCTTCGTCGTTGTAGATGTAGAGAGATGCCCGCGCGGTAGCGCCGACCCCGAGATGCTTCATCAGCGGCTTGGCGCAGTGGTGCCCAGCCCGCACTGCGATGCCAGCCTGGTCCAGGACCTGAGAGAGGTCGTGCGGATGCACGTCCTTGTACTGCAACGAGAACACTGCGCCGCGCATGCTGGGCTCAGATGGGCCATGGATTATGAGGTCGTCGCCGTAGCGCTCAGTGAGGGTGCGGAGGAAGTAGGAGGTGAGCTGCACCTCGTGCTCGCGAACCTTGTCCATACCAATGGCGTCGAGGTAGTCGACTGCTGCGCCCAAACCGATGACTTCGGCGATGGGTGGGGTGCCTGCTTCGAACTTTTGCGGCAGTCCGGCGGTGGTGAACCCGTCGGTGGTGACGTTGAGAATCATGCCGCCGCCGCCGAGGAAGGGCGGCATCGCTTCGAGCAGGTCGCGTTTGCCCCACAGCACGCCAACACCGGTGGGGCCGCACATCTTGTGGCCCGAAAAGGCCAGAAGGTCCACGCCCATCGCTTGCACATCAGTGGGGAGGTGCGGAACGTACTGGCAGGCATCCAGCATCACCACAGCGCCGACAGCGTGAGCGGCATCAACGATGCGTTCAATTGGAGCGAGCGTGCCCAGTACATTCGACATGGCGGTGACCGAGACCATCCTGGCGCCGTCGACCAGGCGGTCGATGTCGGTGAGATCCATCTGGCTGTCTTCGGTAAGGGGGATCCACCGGATCTCGAAGCCTTTTTCTTCGGCCAGCATCTGCCACGGAACAATGTTGGCGTGGTGTTCCATTTGCGAGAGCACCACGGCGTCGCCCGGTCCGAGGTTGGCTCGGCCCCACGACGATGCGACGAGGTTCACCGACTCGGTTGCGTTCTTGGTGAAGATGACCTCGGCGCTGTCTGTACAGCCGATGAACGCCGCAACCTTCGACCGGGCCGATTCCATGGCTCGTGACGCAAGATCAGCGAGTGTGTGAGCGCCGCGATGCACGTTCGAGTTGAGCTGCTCGTAGTAGTGGTCCATCGCGCTCAATACCTGCGTTGGCTTCTGTGACGTCGCCGCAGAATCGAGGTAAATCAACGCGGTGTTGTTGACCTCACGCCCGAGAATCGGGAAATCAGCCTTCACCGCCGCCACATCAAAGCTCATTTGAAGTTCTCGTATCCTTCGTCCTCAAGCTTCTGGGCCAGCTCCATGCCGCCACTTTCAACGATGCGTCCGTTCATAATGATGTGCACGTGATCCGGTTGGAGGTGGTCGAGCAGGCGGCGGTAGTGCGTGATGGCGAGGACACCCATGTGCGGACGTTCCTTCGCAACCTCGCGCACGCCACTGGCAACAACCTTCAAGGCGTCGACGTCGAGCCCGGAGTCTGTCTCATCCAGGATGGCGATGTCCGGTTCGAGGATGGCCATCTGAAGAATCTCGTTGCGTTTCTTCTCGCCGCCGCTGAAGCCCTCGTTCAGGAACCGTTCCGCAAAGGCCGGGTCCATATCGAGGCGTTCCATCCATTGGATGATGGAGAGCCGCACTTCAAGAACCGACAGGTCCTCGCCCTTGCGGGCCGACAGAGCCTGGCGCAAAAAGTTGTTCACGGATACGCCCTGGATTTCCTGCGGGTACTGGAACGCCAGAAACATGCCAGCCTTGCCGCGCACATCCGAGCTCCATTCGGTGACGTCATCGCCTTTGAACAGGATGCGGCCGGCGGTCACCTCGTACTCTGGCGAGCCCAGCAACGCAGACGCGAGCGTGGATTTACCGGATCCATTCGGTCCCATCAGGGCATGGATCTCACCGGGGTTGATGGTGAGATTCACGCCACGCAGAATCTGCGTGTCCTCGGTACCGGCCTCGAGGCCATCGATCTGAAAAAGCGGCTCAGTCATTCCCGACAGTCTAGGTCGAGTATGAGCACAGACCGTCTGGTCAATGGCAGCAATTGTGGGCGGCCGGTTACGCCTGATGTGAGGGTTACTCCGGAGTAGGGGTGTGAGCACGCTCAGCGTCCGGGCATGATGCACACAATGGCGATATTGAACACCACCAATCCGGCTTCCCGACATGTCGAAGCTTCACGGTTGGGTACGACCGCTGTTCGTATCCCGGGCATTCCGTCGAAGGCAGAGGTCAAGGCGGCGATACCTGTCGAGTGCTTCGAGCGGAAGCTGTCGACTTCAGTGCTGTACACGCTCATGTCGGTCGGGTTGACTGTCGGGAGCATGGTGGCCGCATTGGCTTTCCTGCCGATGACCTGGGCCTGGTCTCCGGCATGGCTGCTCTACGCCGTTGTCGTTGGCACCTTTGCGTGCGGCGTGTGGGTTATCGCCCATGAGTGTGGGCACCGAGCCTTCTGCAGCGGAACTCGGCTGCAGGACACCATCGGCTTTGTTCTCCACTCGTCGTTGCTCGTGCCGTACTTTTCCTGGCAGCGCAGCCACGCCATCCATCACGCCAAGACCAATCACCTGGATGAAGGCGAGACTCATGTGCCGAAGCGGGCTGGCACGCCGGCCGGTGATCGGGCTGCTGCCACGCAGGCTCGTCTCGGTACTCGCCTGTACGGCATGTTGTTGGGGTTGGGTCGACTGTTCTTTGGATGGCCTCTCTATCTCGTGGCAGGCGTGACCGGTGCTGAAACCCGGGGCGTCACGAACCACTTCTGGCCGGCTCATCCGTTCTCCGATGCGCTTTTCCCGAAACGCCTTCACAACAAGGTCCGACTTTCCGCTCTTGGCGTGATCGTGATGCTCGCCGCTCTTGTCGCCTGGGCGATTGCTGCTGGCAGTGTTGTGCCCGTGCTCGCCGTATATGTCGGCCCGTACATCATCTGCAATGTCTGGCTCGTCGGGTACACGTGGCTGCAACACACCGACGTGGACGTGCCCCACTACGAAGCTGACGAATGGAACTTCGTGCGGGGTGGTTTCTGCTCCATCGACCGGCCGTACAGCAGTGTCATCAATCTCCTGCACCACAACATTGGGTCGACACACGTTGCGCACCACCTTGAGTCGCGGATCCCGCACTACAACGCGGGCGTAGCGACAGCGGCAATCGCTGCAAACTGGCCCGACCTCTACCGCTTCGACCCAACTCCGGTCTCGAAGGCGCTCTGGCGCGTGTCCAAGCACTGCCACGTCGTTGCCGAGGACGACGAAGGCTGGACCTTCGCAGCACAGAAGGCTGACGCCAGGGGCTGAACTCACCTATCGGTTTCTTTCTCGGCGCGGGCAGGTGGGTTGACCCGACCGGACTCGGGGAGTTGATGCGACTACGTTCGGCTCGTGCTCCCATCAGTGCCGAAACCCGACCGCTCTGTTGTCACGCTCAGCGGTGTCGGCGTGTCGTATGGGTCCAACAGGGTCTTCGATGACATGAACCTGCGCGTAGACGCAGGCGAGTGTCTTGGTGTGCGCGGAAGGAACGGTTCGGGCAAGACGACCTTGTTGCGGCTTCTGGCCAACGCCTTTGCGCTGCAGCACGGAACCCGTGAGGGTCCGCCGCTGGTGGCCTATGTTCCGGCTGCGCTCACGCCGCCACCAATCACCGGGCGAATGTGGTTGCACGGACTGCCCCGTCCCGGTCGCGGCGACCCCAACGCAGCGCTGTCAACACTTGCGTTCAGGGGTTTGCTCGACAAACCGTGTGCCTCGCTGTCCTTCGGCAATCTGCGCAAGCTTCTGCTGGCGGAAGCATTCTCGGCAGGGACTGACCTGGTGATCGTCGATGAGGCGACTGCCGGTCTCGATGCCCCGGGCATCGAAGGTGTGAAGCAGCTGGTTGCGGCTGCTTTGCGGCGCGGCGCAGCGGTCGTGATGGCAGATCAGGACAAGAGAGCGATGCCCTGGGTGACCCGAGCGGTGGAAGTTCTCGATGGAGGTGTTGTCGAGCGAGGTGTTGTCGATGGAGGTGTGGTCGATGGAGGTGTTGTCCACGGCGCAGTCGCCGAGAATCCAGAAGCCGCAAGTGCAGGCCAGGGTCAGCACGTCCAAGTGACGCTCGTCGGCCCCGGGGCGAACCTGTCGCTTCTGATGGAAACAGCATCGGAGCTCGGATTCGCTGCGCCGTTGACACCGGGGGCCGAGGAGCATCCGCAATGATGAACCTTCTGCTTCGGCTCACGCTTCGAACCTGGCGCTGGCTTGCGCCCGCTTTGTTCCTGTTGGTGGGCACGAGTCTGATGCTCCACGGGCCAGGCGATCGCCCAGCCCTCGACTTTGGAGCCGGGCTGGTCCCTCTCTGCCTGATCTGGACCGTGTGGATGACCCTGACCGTCGGCAACCTTGGAGACCGTCCCCTGCGTGATGTTCTCGCCAGCGCGGCCGGGTCTGTCGCCCGGTTGCATCACTATCTGATCCTCGTCATGGTCTGCATGGGTGCAGGCGTGAGCGCGATGCTCGCAGTTTCCACCGGCGTCAAGACCGGTTTCGCGGACCCCATCGGGTCGCTGTGGGTATTCGCTATCCAGATGGCTGTGGTACTCGCTGGCATCGCCATCGGCACGTTCCTTCACAAACCGTTCGTGTCGAACCGCGGTGTGGCGATGCTGATTGCGGTCGCGGCGATCGTCGTTGTGTCGCGGCTCCCGGTTGTCGGGGAGCTGCTCCGTCGAGCGAACCGGAACGATCCGTCGTGGGTACTCCCCGCGTTCGGCGTTTCTCTGGTGGCGGTGCTGACCGCTGCGGCGATGTCCGCAACGCTGCATGCCAGGGCGGCCCGCTAGAGCTCCGTCAACGGCTTGGCCAGACGCAGGTTCGCTGTCCCGGCCGGGTTCGTGAGAGCTTCCATGGCGAGCGGGAAGTCGGGGATGGAGAACACGTCGCCGTCGTCGTTGATCATGATGAAGCGATCAAGCCGCTCGAGGAACGTGCGGTCGTGGCTGACGGCGATGACGGTGCCGAGAAAGCCGTCCAGGGCCTGCTCCAACATCTCTGAGGAGTCGACGTCCAGGTTGTCCGTCGGCTCGTCGAGCAGCAGGACGTTGTGGCCTTCAAGCTCCAGACACAGCACTTCGATACGAGCCTTCTGTCCTCCGGACAGCGTTTCGAATTCCTGGCGGGCCTGATCGGCCAGGCCGTACCGGGCCAGCGACTTCATGGCTTTCTCGTCTTCGCTCACCCGATCGCGCACAATTTCCATGCAGGTGCGACCAAGGAAGTCCGGCCGGTCGTTGACCTGCGTGAAGGTGCCCACCGACGTGCGAGGTCCGAGTTTGATCGTTCCTTCCGTTGGATCAGTCTCACCGGACAGCGCATGGAGCAGGTGTGTCTTGCCGGTCCCGTTCGGGCCGATGAGCCCAAGCCGTTCACCGAAGTGGACCTCGTCGGTGAATGGCAGGAACAGGTCGTTGACGGACACGGCGTCGAGCTGGAGCACACGGCGTGCAGAATCGGCTCCGCGAAGGTTCACGTGCAGGTTCTGATCCCGCACCGGAGGCGGGGGAGGGCCAGCCTTGACGAAGCGCTCCCACCGGGACTCAGCGGCGTTCGCCTTGGTGGCGTTCTTGAAGTTGCTTGCCGCTCGCTGCTTCATGATCTTCATATGGCGGAAGAGGCGGCGTTCCTCGTCGTTCCAGCGCTTCACTGCATCGCCGAGCAGCGCCTGACGCTTCTCGCGTGCCTCGGGGTAGGTGGCATACGAACCGCCGTGTACCCACGCGCCTGACCCTTCGACCGTGATGACCTTGGTGGCAACGCGCTCCATGAGTGAGCGGTCGTGGCTCACCATGAGGATGGTGCTGCGGCATTGTCGGAGCTCTTCTTCGAGCCAGAGCCGGGTGGGGATGTCGAGGTAGTTGTCCGGCTCATCGAGCAGGAGGACGTCCGCACCGGAGCCGAGCAGAAGGTCGAGGACGAGTCGCTTGCGCTCTCCGCCAGAGAGTTCCGACACCAGACGGGTGCCGAAATCATCGACCTTGTTCTTCACGCTGCGACCTGCGGCTGCCGCCCACTGTGACTCGAGGTCGTACCCGCCGAGGTCGCCCCATTCTGTGAGTGCTTCTGCGAAGGCGATGCCATCGTCTGTGCCGGCAGTCATGGCCTTCTCGGCAGCTATCATGGCGAGGCCCGCCTGCTGGAGTTGGACGGGTGCCACTTGAAGAAGCATCTCTCGCAGCGTGTCCTGCGGGCGCGACATGCCGACGTCCTGCGTCATCGAGAGGAGCGTGCCTTCAACTGCGAGGTCACCAGCGTCGGGTTCCAGTTCGCCGCACAGAATGCGAAGAATCGTGCTCTTGCCCGCACCATTCGCTCCGACGATCACTGCGTGCTCGCCGGGACCGACGCCGAAGTTCACATCAAAGAACAGCGGCTCTGACGCCGGAGGCGCGTATTCGAGGTCGGAAACAACAATGCTGGCCACACCCCATCTTGCCCGTGTCAGGTCCGATTGGCATCGTCCGCGTCGCGGAGGTCTTCCTTCCATGTGCGGAAGCGTTCGTGGGTTGCGCCGCCAGGGCCCACACCGCGGCCTGTTCCATCGGGATGGAGACGAAAGAACCAGATGTCACTCAGGTCATCAGCCCGAATGGCCACGTAGCGGGCGTGCGCTTTCGTGGCCCGACCGGCGCGCCACAACAACCACGGCCCGATACGCCGCTTGTAGTTGATGTCCGGATTGCCGATGTCGTCACCAGCGTGCAGCAGCGCATCGGGCGCCTCGCGCCACGCGAACGCAGGAATGTTCCGGTCACGCACCGGCGTGGGCGGCAGTTCCTCCGTACTCACCGGCGTCGGATCCACCGGTCGATCATCAGCAGGAATGGCCATAGTGCAGAGTAGGCCCCAGCTACCAGCCTCGTTTGACCCATTCGTCGAGGCTCGGTGATTCGGTGCCAATGGTGGTGTCGTCGCCGTGGCCGGGCATGACGAGGGTGTCGGGCGCGAACCTGGAGAACATGCGGTTCTCGATGGACTCGATGATGGTCTCGAAGCTGCCGCCTTCGAACTTCGTGGCGCCGGGGCCGCCGGGGAAGAGCGTGTCGCCGGAGAACAGCACGGGTGAGCCCTCGAGCGCAAACGACATGGAACCCGGCGTGTGCCCCGGGTTGTGAATGCTGTGGAGGCGAAGGCGGCCCACTTCGATCACGGCTTCATCGTCGAGGATTTCGTCGTAGCTCGGCAACATGTGCGCGTCTTCCTGGGCAACCCACACGCTGTAGCCGGCGTTGCGCATTTCGGTAACGGCACCGATGTGGTCGTGGTGGCCGTGAGTCTCCACCACGGTGCGAACCCCCAGTTTCTGGGACAGTTCCAGCAACAGGCCGTGCTCATTCGCTGCGTCGATCAGGACTGCATCACCGGTGGTTCGACATCGCACGATGAACACGTTGTTCTCGTAGTCACCCACCACGACCTTGTGGATTTCGGCCTGTGTGTCGCGGTAGTGCAGGGTTGGCCCGGCGCCGCTGGCGGCGACCTGGGCCGGAGCGTGTGCTCCGCAGTAGTGCTCAATTGTGGGCTTCTCTGGCGGCGTGGATGTCGGCGGCTCTGTCATTGCCAAAGCGTACCTCAGGTCAGATTTGAAGAACTGTCCGACCGGCTGTCAGAACATCGTGAGATTCGTGGTAGAAAGTGTCCCGGAAATCGTTGTCACACACACCCAGAGGGGATGCAGGCGTGAATTTTGCGTTCAGTGAAGAGCAGGATCAGCTCCGCGAGTTTGTTCGGTCGTTCATGGAGGACAAGTCTTCGGAGGAGTCTGTGCGTGAACTGATGGAGACTGACGCCGGATACGACGCTGCTGTCTGGAGCCAGATGGCGGAGCAGCTGGGTCTGCAGTCGCTGATCATTCCGGAAGAGTTCGGAGGACAGGGCTTCGGCTACGTTGAGCTCATCATCGTGCTCGAGGAGATGGGTCGCCGACTCATCTGTTCACCGTTCTTCTCCACTGTTGTGCTGGCCGCCAACACCCTCATCCATTCGGGTGACGATGCAGCGAAGGCGGCGCTGCTGCCCGGCATCGCCAGCGGTGAAACAATCGCCACGCTTGCCTTCACCGAAGAGAGCGGCAAATGGGACGAATCCGGCATAGCGATGGCCGCAACCGCTGACGGCGACAACTGGCGCCTCAACGGTTCCAAGATGTTCGTGTTGGACGGCAACACCGCCAACCTCATTCTTGTGGCCGCCCGCACCGACAAGGGTGTGAGTCTGTTCCACCTCAATGGTGACGCTGAAGGTCTCACGCGCACCGCCCTTGCCACCATGGACCAGACCCGCAAGCAGTCCAAGCTCACCTTTGACAACACCCCGGCCACGATGATCGGTGCCGACGGTGAGGGTTGGGCCGTTCTCGAACGTGTCCTCGATCTCGCTGCTGTCGGCCTTGCCGCCGAGCAGGTTGGTGGAGCCCAGGTGTGCCTCGACATGTCCGTGGAGTACGCCAAGGTTCGCGTCCAGTTTGGGCGCCCGATCGGAAGCTTCCAGGCCATCAAGCACAAGTGCGCCGACATGCTGCTTGAAGTTGAGTCGGCAAAGTCCGCGGCGTACTACGCCGGTTGGTGCGCAGCCGAATTGAACGACGAATTGCCGTCCGTCGCCAGCCTCGCAAAGTCGTACTGCTCTGAGGCGTACTTCAACGCTTCGGCGGAGAACATTCAGATCCACGGTGGCATCGGCTTCACCTGGGAGCACCCAGCGCATCTGTACTTCAAGCGTGCGAAGAGCTCCGAGCTGCTGTTCGGTGATCCCACGTACCACCGCGAACTGCTCGCTCAGCGCATCGGGCTCTAAGCCGCATCGAGCGCGACCTTCTCCACTGTTTCGGTCACGGAGACCCTCCTGAGAGGGAGCGTCTCCTCCACGGCCGACGTGTCTGATCAGTCTTCGTGCACAATTCTCTCGTAGGGTGACGCGATGCTCGCGTTGTGGATTCTGATGGCCGTTGTCGGCACGTTCGTGATCGGATTCGGCACGATTGGCCTGCTCAGCCGAACGTTGGCGACAACAGCATCTGCTGCCGTCTACGACATCGGTGAAGCCACCGACTGGGTTGCAGAACGGATGCCCAACGAAATCGCATCGCGCCTGTCCCATGAGGACGTAATGGCGGTTCTCTACTGGAACCTCTCGTACATGCGCGCCAAAGGCTTCGCCACCATGGGAACGGTTGATGAGCACTCGATGGCCGCTGCAGTTGGTGGTAAGGATGTGGTTGCCAGCGAAGAAGACGTTGTCGACGCGTTGATGGTCGAGGCGGAGGCATCTGAGCGCGACATCGAGCCGGTTGACATTGTCACCATCCTTGAACTGAACGGTGGCTATCTCGAAGCCATCGGTGCCTTTGGTCTCCGCGCCGAACTCTGATTTCGGGCCGGTCGAAAAAACTGGCCCAAATGGTGTCCGGTAACCCCGCTCCATGTGGTTAGATGGACATACCGATGAAAGGAGGTGGTCCAAATTAGTAGCAAACTTCTTGGGACTTCGGAGGTGGGTGGCCGCTAGTTCGGCCGCTGGACCAGCTGGCGAATCCTCGCCATTCACCCTTGCACGCAGTGGTCAGTTCTGGTCCCAACTGACGATCAACACACTGGTGCAAGCTTTCCAGTTCCGCAGATACGTCTGATTCGCGAGAGCGAGTCCGGCAGGCGGATGAGTTTGGAAAGTCTTCAATTCAAACCAAACTGTGGAAACGGGGAGCGAAGCTCCCCGTTTCTCGCGTTCGACAGGCCACCGCTCTGCGGGGAGCCGACTATCATGTCGCCATGGATCGACCCAAAGCCTTTGCCGAGCATCGCTTTCTCGGCGACAAGCGGACCCAGGTTGTGTACGACCTCGACGAGTACGAAGACACTTCGGTCATCGATGAACTTGTGGAGTCCGAGCAGTACCTGTGTTTTGGGCCTGACACGCTTCCTGAAGCCCGCAACCGCGGATATCGCCTGGCTGGCAGGTAGGCCCACGTGGCCGAGATCGTTGAGGAGGAAATCTCCTTTACCGCCGACGGGAATTTGTTGCACGGCGCGTCCTTTGCGCCAGCATCTGTCCCCGCACGCGGTACGTCCGCTGTGCTTGTGCTCCATGGCTTCCCGAGTCCCGTCGTGGGTGCGGTGCAAGCCGCGACCGCGTACGTATCCATGGCCCGACGCATTGCCGAGGCTGTCGGCTGCATTGCGATGTCTTTCTCGTTTCGAGGCTGCGGTGCAAGTCAGGGTTCATTCTCTGTAGAGGGCTGGCGGTCCGACACCGAGGCGGCCATTGCTCTGCTGAGCGAGCGAGAAGATGTCAACAGTGTGCTGGTGGTTGGGTTCGGGACCGGGGCGGCGCTGGCCATCAGTGCTGCGGCCGGTCTCCCCGAGGTCGCGGCTGTTGCGGCGTTGGGGCCGCCGGCTGATTTCTCCGACTGGGCGGCGGACCCGGAGCAGTTGCTTGCCCACTGTCGTCAACTGGGCCTGATAGCAGACGAATCGTTCCCGGCAGACTTCGACGCATGGGCAGCCGAGATTCGCACTTCAGGCGCAGCCGACCACGCCGGTGGGGTGAGCCCGCGCCCGCTGCTCGTGGTGCATGGCGCTGAGGACGAGATCGTCCCGGTCTTCGATGCCCGGGTTGTCGCCGACGCCCACGGCAGCGCTGAGCTGAGGGTCCTTGCCGGCGCTGGCCACGGACTCCGCTTCGACCCGCGCGCAGTTGCCGTGCTCCTCGGCTGGTTGGACCGCTACACCTGATCCACTCTGTGGGTAACGGTCTCTGTGGATAACGGTCTCTGTGGGTAACGGTCTCAGAGACCAACAGATTGTCGATGGGAGATCACTTAAGGTGAGGTTCTTCGGGTGAGGTCTTTCTGTCTGTGCCTGGACAGGTCAGTCCTGCTTTGTGAGTCCGGCAGCTTTCTGCGCCTTCTTCCACGCCTTCACGCGTGTGATGCCGTCCGGTCCCGTCATGTCGGCCACAGAGCGAGGCTCAGCGTCCCCGAAAGGATGCGCAACGGTCTGCCAGCCGTCCGGCTGAACGCCGAATCGTTTTGCCAGGACGGCCATGAAGATGCGGGCCTTTTCGTCGCCGAAGCCGGGGAGCGACCGGATGCGCTCGAAGAGTTTTTCGGCGGATCGTGAACGACGCCAGATCTTCTCCGCGTCACCATCGTGATGGTCCACAATGTGTTGGGCAAGCTCCTGACAGCGCTTTGCCATCACGGCGGGATACCGGTGAAGTGCGGGCTTCGCCACGAACGCAGCGACGAGGTCATCCGAGTCCATCGCAGCCAACGTCGCAGCATCGAAAGAGCCGATGCGTTCGTGCAGCCGGACCGGCCCCATGAACGCCCAGCCAATCGGTATTTGTTGGTCGAGGAGCATGGCCAGCAGCAACGCCGTTGCGTCGGTGTTGACCAACTCGTCTGCTTCTTCAGTTCCGGTTGCGCGAAGAGATCCTCTCATGCAGTTCTTCGTTCCCCACATCAGCCCAGGGCTGGACCGGACTCGTGCCAGAACGGGTTCGTCCGCTCCGTGTCGATTCCGAATTCGGCGATGGCCCCGGTCACCACTTCCCAGCCAATGGCACCCTCGGCGGCGAGATTGGTGAGCACCGACACGACGATATTTGGCATGTCCACTTCGAAGAATTCGCGCAGCGCCTCTCGAGTGTCGCTGCGACCCATACCGTCGGTGCCGAGTACGGAGAATTGCCGAGGAGAAAAGCGCGCAATCTGTTCGGGTACGAGGGTCATGTAGTCGGTCACGGCGGTGATGGGGCCTGCCGAGGTTGCGAGCTTCTGCGTGACCACGGCTTCGCGCCCTGCTCCCGGGTGCAGACGGTTGTATCGCTCTGCATCCAGCGCCTCCTCGCGCAGGATCTTGTAGCTGGTGACGCTCCACAGTTCGCAGCCGACGTCATACTTCTCGGCCAGCACGGCCTGCGCATCGCGCACGGCGGCGTGGGAGGGACCCGAGAACAGCATGGTTGCTCGATGCTGGGTGCCCGCAGGTCCATCATCCCACTTGTACATGCCGCCGAGAATGTCGTCGTCGCTGATGTGGTCGGGCCGGGCCGGTTGCACCCAGTTCTCGTTGTAAACGGTGATGTAGAAGAAGACGTCTTCGCCGTCCTTGGACCCCGACGCCGGGTACATGCGCTCGGTGCCGTTCAACATGATGGCGGCGAGCTCGTAGGCGAATGCCGGATCGTAGGCCTGGCATGCGGGCAGAGTGGCGGCCAACAGGTGACTGTGACCATCCTGATGCTGGAGACCTTCGCCATGAAGCGTGGTACGGCCCGCCGTTGCACCCATCAGGAACCCGCGAGCGCGGGCGTCAGCAGCCAACCACGCAAGATCGCCGATGCGCTGGAAACCGAACATCGAATAGAACGTGTAGATCGGCAGCATTGGAACGCCCTGGTTGGCGTAGCTGGTGCCAGCTGCAATCCATTCGGCCATCGAACCGGCCTCCGTGATGCCTTCTTCCAAAATCTGCCCGTCCTTGCCCTCCGCGTAGGAAAGCAGCAGAGCGTGATCGACCGGTTCGTACTTCTGGCCCTCATGGGCGTAGATCTTGAACTCGCGGAACAGGGCGTCCATGCCGAACGTGCGAGCCTCATCGGCGACGATCGGCACAATGCGGTCTCCGATGTTGTCGTCGCGTAGCAGGCTGCGAAGCATGCCGGTGAGCGCCATTGTTGTGGAAACTTCACGATCACCTGAACCCTCGGCGAGGTTTGCGAAGATCTTGCGATCGGGGAGTGCGATTGGCCGGTTGTCCCGAACCATGCGAGACGGAAGAAACCCGTCGAGCGCCTTTCGCCGTTTCATCATGTACGCGTACTCGGGTGAGTCTTCAGCGGGACGGAAGTAGGGCGGAATGCCATCCTCGAGTGACTCTGGCGTGATCTCCTCTTCGAGGTGCAGCCGGGTGCGCATTTCGTGCATCTGGTCCGTACTCATTTTCTTGATGGAGTGGGTTGAGTTGCGCCCCTCAAAGCCCTGTCCGAGCGTCCACCCTTTGACGGTCTTTGCCAGGATCACCGTTGGTTGACCCGTGTGCTCGTTCGCTGCTTTGAAGGCGGCGAACACCTTCATTGCGTCGTGTCCGCCACGCGGAAGATTCGTCAGTTCGTCGTCGCTGAGGTGCGACACCATCTCTCGCAGTCGAGGATCGGGTCCAAAGAAGTGTTCGCGAATGTACGCGCCCGTCTCGGTTGCGTACCGCTGGAACTCGCCGTCGACGGTGCTGTGCATCTTGTCGAGGAGAACACCGTCGACGTCCTTGGCGAGAAGCTCGTCCCAGCGGGACCCCCACAGCACCTTGATGGTGTTCCATCCTGCGCCTCGGAAGACACCTTCGAGCTCCTGGATGATCTTGCCATTGCCACGGACTGGTCCATCGAGGCGCTGCAGGTTGCAGTTGATGACCCAGATCAGGTTGTCCAGCTTGGAACGCCCTGCCATGGAGATGGCACCCAGTGTTTCGGGCTCGTCGGTCTCGCCGTCGCCGACGAAACACCAGATCTTCGAGTTCGAGGTGTCCTCGATGCTGCGGTGATGGAGGTAGCGGTTGAAACGGGCGTGATAGATGGAGTTGATAGGTCCAAGTCCCATCGACACGGTTGGAAATTCCCAGTAGTCCGGCATGAGCCGCGGGTGGGGATAGCTGGACAGTCCGCGGCCCTTGATCTCCATCCGAAAGTTGTCCAGGTGATCCTCGGTCAGACGGCCTTCGAGATACGAGCGGGCGTAGATGCCAGGAGCGGCGTGCCCCTGGAAGTAGATGTGGTCTCCGGGTGTGCCGTCCTCCTTGCCGCGGAAAAAGTGGTTGAAGCCCGTTTCGTAGAGTGTTGCTGAGCTTGCGAAGGTGGAGAGGTGGCCGCCGATGCCGTCAGCAACCTTGTTGGAGCGCACGACCATGGCGGCCGCATTCCAGCGGATGAAGGCCCGGATCCTGCGTTCAATGTGTTCGTCTCCGGGGAAGAACGGTTGGTCCTCGGGAGGGATGGAGTTGACGTAGGGCGCTCGGGTTGGAGCGGGCAACCCAAGGTCGAGTTCCTCGCCTCGTTCCATCATCTTCGCAACGATGTAGCGGGCTCGAGTCCTGCCCTGCGCCGAAAACAGCGCGTCGAGCGAGTCGATCCACTCCTGCGTCTCGGCTGCATCAGCATCAGGCAGCTGGTGGGTAAAATGATCGGTCATAACGCAATTGTCACATCTGGACTCTGGCTTTGCTCACTTTCTTCCGTGGATTTTCGAGATTGTGATCATAGGTATCGCCGACCAGCGATTTCGGCGTTCATTCATCTATGCTTCGCCGCTGCGGACCGGTCGCTCAACCGTGTCTGTATTGTCGCGTGGAAGGATCAGACGATGAGCGCTCAACGAACCCGGGTCTACACAGATGGCGCCTGCAGTGGAAACCCGGGCCCGGGAGGGTGGGCGTGGGTTGTCCCGAATGGACCATGGGCCGCTGGACCCGCTGCTCAGACGACCAACCAACGAATGGAATTGTCGGCCGCCTATGAAGCTGTCAGGTCCATCGAAGGCCCTGTCCATGTGGTGAGCGACTCCACCTATGTCGTCAACTGTTTCAAAGACAACTGGTGGAGAGGCTGGCTCAAGCGGGGATGGAAAAACAGCCAGAAGAAGCCGGTTGCCAATCGTGATCTCTGGGAACCACTGATAGAGCTCTACCAGGTGCGTGATGTGACCTTCGAGTGGGTGAAGGGTCACAGCGGGGACGAGTGGAACGATGTAGCCGACCGTCTGTGCGTTGCCGCAGCACAACAGCAACGCGATCTCAGCGGAACTGGCATGCCCGACGACCTAGGCGAAGCTGATACGAACAGCAGACCCACCGCGGCAGCGCAAGCGGTGCCGATGAGTCCAGAGACGAAATCGTCGGGAGCAGACCCGACCGGGCAGCAAGCGCCAGAGGGCCACCTCCTTGCGGTGGTCGGGCACCGTCCGCCAGAAATTGGGGGGTACGGCGAGAACCCGACGGCCACCGCAGTTCGGCGCCAACTTGGCGATGTCATCGCGGCGAAAGCGCAGATGTTTCCGAACCTCGTTGTGCTCACCGGACTTGGCCTGGGGGCTGAACAACTCGGGGCAGAGGCCGCACGCGACCTTGACGTTCCCTACATCGGCGTGCTTGCATTTCCAGACCCGTCAGCGGTGTGGCCCAGGGCAGCACAGAAACACTTTGACCAACTCCTGGACGACGCTCTGGACATCATCGTGTTGCAGAACGAGGTGCCCGAGACAAAGCAGCAGGTCGGGGGAGCGCTCAAGCGACGAGATGCGTGGTTGGCGCGAAATTCGAATGAAGCGCTTGTTGTTTGGGATCGCAGCTCCGGTGGTGTCGGGCAACTCGTCAGAGCTCTGGAGGCAAGCCTTGGCGAGGGAGTATGGGTCATCGACCCTGCTGAGCTGTAAAAGAACACACGGGCCCAACTTCGTTCGGCGTCGGACAGCAGCTAACGTCGGCTCGGTCGAGATGGCGTCGGGCCAGTCGACCACCAGACTCTTTCGAGGCGCAGCTCCGCATGAAACCCCCAGAACCTGTTCTCGCTGCGTTGTCGTGGCCGCAGACTCTGAATGGACCGCGCACACTCGGGGGGTGGACTCAATGGCGCGTCGGTGCCGTGGTGCTTGCCTTCGCCATGGTCGTCCTTGACTATGCCCAGGAGCGCAAATGGCGCCCTCGACGGTTCATCGTGGACATCGGTCCAATTCACCGCATCGATCTGGCGTTCGGCGTCATCGTGATTTCTCTGGTGGCACTCGTTGTCGCTGTCCTGAACGCCAAAGACAACCAGGGTTGGCGCGACCGGGTGCTGCACGGTCCCCAGACCGCACTTCTTGCCCTGCCGGTTCTCGGCTTGCTGACGGCACCTCTGTCCAACGCACCGTGGACAGCAACTCAGGCGAGCCGATGGCTTCTGGCCTACTGGTTGGCACTGTTCGCGATCGTCGCGCTGATCCATTCGGAGCGCCGAGAGATGCGGGGCGAGACCAGTCTGGTTGTTCTTGCGGTGCTCGGTTTGGGATTGGTGTTTCGACTGGCCGTTTGGTCGGTACGGGTACGCGTCTACCTCGAGGTGCCGGAGGTCCTTGAGCCGCCGTTCGTGACGCAGGTTCCCTACTTCTTCCGAATCGATCGGCTCAACGGCAACACCGTCGGCCCGATAGCGGCATTCGCTTCCGTCGTGGCGTTGCATCGATCCCGCGTGTCGTTTTCTACAAATCACGTTGTCGCCCTTGCGTGGGGGGCTGTGGGTGCTTGGATGTTCTGGGTATGCCTGCTCTCCAACTCGCGTGTTGCCCTTGGCGTTCTCGTCGCTGCCTTCGGAGTCGCCGCGTTGCAGTTCATGCGGAACACCGGCGTGAGCGTTCCAATTCTTGCCGCATTGGCGGTTGTGTGTGTGCTCGCCTTTCAGTTCATGTTCGCGACGCATGTCCGGGCGTTTCTGGGACCGCGAAGTGATATCTGGAAGTCGGCGCTGCTCGCATGGATGGACAGTCCGTTCATCGGCCACGGCTTCGGCGGCAACGAGAAGGCTGCGCTCAAGGTTCGGATGAGAACCAATCACAGCCACAACGCTGTGTTGAGCGCTCTGGTCACGCTGGGTCCAATCGGCTTTGTCCTCGCAGTGACTGCTCTCGGACAAATCGCGCGCCGTGTCTGGGAGCAACGCAGCCAGTTCCTGGGAACACCGATGGTCTTCCTGGCCGTGCTGACCATCTTCTGTGCGAACTTCTACAGCGGCTTCCTGATGCCGCATTTGACCATGCGAAATCTGCTCGTCGCCCTACTGGTGGTGTATGTCAGCGCAGGAGGTTGGCCGAACCGCGACGGAGCTGAGGAGAAGACGCGAGGTGCAGATGGAACACTTCTCTCAATTGATGAGATGGCTCCTGAGTCGCTTGCCCCGGAGCCCTTTGTCCCGGCTATCTTCTCCGACTTCGACGACTGAGCCGTGTCGGGTGAGTGTCGCTCAGGCCTGAACCTTTACCGCGGGATAGAAAGCGACGTAGCCGGTGATCTCGGCGGCCTTTTCAAGTGGCTCGGAGTAGTACCAGGCGACGTTCTGTGAGGTCTCTCCGTCGATGGTGATGTCGTAGTAGGACGCGGTGCCCTTCCAGCCGCAGACGGTGCTGTGGTCAGAGTCAGAGAAGAATTCAGACTTCACAGCAGCTGGTGGGAAGTAGTGGTTGCCTTCAATAATGATTGTCTCGTCGCTCTCAGCGACGACGGTTCCCTTGATGGTTGCGATGGCCATGGAGGCTCCTTGGTGATTGGGGAGTGGGTGATCATTGGTGCCGGTTTGGAACCCGAACCGGGCGGCCCAGATTCCCGGTGCTCGTGCAGTGCCCTGCGGTGGCGTGTCTGACACCGCGATGGGCAGATTGCCTGGTCAGCTGGACTCGTCGGCGAGAGCTACCCTCTCGAGGCGTTCGAGTGTCTTGGCGATGTTGCCCTCGTGAGACTTCGGGTATGGGGCCCTGTCCATCAGGGACGGAGCAATCGATGTGGACCAGTCAAATGTCTCCGTCACCCTGGTGCCGCCGTCAACTTCTTCCAGCTCGTAGCGCCAACGGTGTCCCCCGAAGTGAGCCCAGGCAATGCGTCGGTTTTCCTCGAACTCTTTTACCCTGCTGCTTATGAGGTACGGGACTTTGAGGAAGGTCATTTTCATCCCGAATTTCGCATCGAGACTCAGCCTCTCCGGACCGGAGAGTCGGGCCGAGTTCACGGTGCCGGAACCGTCGATCTCGTGATGGCGTCGAGGGTCGGCGAGGATGGCGAAGATCGTTGCGGGTGATGCGGCTATGACACGCGTGCCCGATGTCTTTCGGGCGTCCATATCAATCATGGTCAGGCCACCTCTCGCTTCCTACTCAGTTCGGCAACGAGCGCTTCTTCGATGGTGTCGTGGGCAAACGTGAAGCCTGCATCGAGGAGTACCTGAGGTATGACCATCTGGCCACCTTCAAGCATCTCCTTCACGAGTTCGGCACCGAACAGGAGTTTCGGACCGAACATGGGAACGGGAATGAACGTCGGTCGATTCACCGCGGCGCCAAGCGCCTTGGTGTATTCGGCGTTGGTGACCGGGTTCGGCGCGGTGAGATTCACAGGGCCCGTGATGCGCTGGCCGTCCGGATGGGCGAGCAGAAAGATGATCGCTGCGACCTGATCGGTCATGGAGATCCAGCTCGTGAACTGATTGCCGGAGCCGAGTCGGCCGCCGGCGCCAAGTTTGAACAGGGGAAGCTGCTTGCCGAGAGCACCGCCCTTCCTGCTCTGCACGATGCCGGTCCGCAGGAACGCGACGCTGACGTTGTCGGCGTCGACAGCAACCTGTGCGGCCTCCTCCCAAGCGACGGTGAGGTCCGCCAGGAAACCGCTGCCGCGCGCCGAAGTCTCGTTGACCGCCTGGGTTCCGTCGCCATAGAAGCCGATGGCAGAACCGCTCAGGAATCGGGTGGGCCCGCCATCCATTTGCGCGAGCGTGCTGGCAAGAAGTTCGGTGCCATTGACTCGACTTTCAAACAGGACCTTCTTGTAGCTGTCCGTCCACCGTTTCCCAATGGGAGCGCCGGCAAGGTGAACCACGGCGCTGATGCCTTTGAGTGATTCGGCGTCGATGGTCCTGTCACTTGGCGACCATTGGATCTCATCACCGGTTCTGGTGGGTCGTCGAACGAGCGCAACCGGGCGATGACCGGCTGCCTTGAGCGCTGAAGTCAGCGCGGTCCCGATCAATCCGGATGCTCCAGAGACTGCAACTTCCACGATCAGTTTCCCTTCCCGAGGAAGAACCCCGGCGCTTTTGTGTATGCCCATCGTGGCAGATCCTCCCGCCACAGGAGAGATCCTATGGACAGGATCAACCCAGCTCAGCCCAATAGTTCAGGGTTGCGGCCAGTCCATCAGCGAACGAGGTGAGGTTCTGGTCAGGGAACAGCGATTGGAGTTGTGTGACAGCAGCCGAGCTGTGCGCAATATCGCCTTGACGAGACGGACCATGGTCTCGTGCGATGGTGACTGCGAGCTGCGTCTCGAGTTCGGCGATGACATCCAGAAGCGAGTTCGTCGCCCCGGACGCAACGTTCACTGGACTGGTGCACGTGACCCCGTCCGAGATGGCCACCGCGATGAGATCCGCAACATCCTGGACGAAGACGAAGTCGCGGGTTTGCGTTCCGTCGCCGTGAACAGTGAGTGCCCGGCCAGCTTTCGCCCGCTCGATAAAGGCCGGAATGACCGGTGCGTACGCGTGCTGCGCAGGCTGGAATGGGCCGAACACGTTGAAGAACCGGAAGGCAAGAACCGGTACGCCGAATGCGGCCTGATACGAGAGGCCGTAGCTTTCTGTGGCGATCTTTGACGTTGCGTAGGGGCTGGCAGCGTTGGTTGCCATGGTCTCGACCTTCGGCAACGTTGGGTCCGGTCCGTACACCGCTGCTGAAGATGCCAGCACGACGTGGGCGCTGCGGGCTCGGTGTTCATTTGGGCGAGCCGCCTCCAGCACGTTGAGCGTGCCGGTAACGTTCACCGCGTTGGTGTGAGCAGGATCGTCGACGCTGAGCGCGACGGAGCCCTGAGCACCCAGGTGAATGATCGAGTCGGCGGTTGCACAAACCTGCTGAACGAGATTGGCGTCGACAATGGAGCCCTCGACCCAGGTGTGTTGCACCCCGTCCAGATTGGATCGGTAGCCGCTGGAAAGGTCGTCAAGCACGGTGACGTCGGTGGCTCCGGCTGTGAGGAGCGTGCGGACAACGTTGGCCCCGATGAAGCCCGCTCCACCGGTTACCACGATCTTCTGATTGGACAGCGGGACGGTTGCCGATTGCTGAGATGTCTGCTGGGATGTCACAGCGCAAGTCTACGGGCCAGGTCGCTGTCAAACCGGCGGTTCGGATCCCAGGCCTCCCGAGTTCGGCGCCACTCATCGAGTCGGGGATACATCCGACCAAGCAACTCGGGCTGCATCCGCAGATCTTTCGCCAAATAGATGCGCCCGCCGGCATCGACGACCTCGAGATCCAATCGGTCGAGCATTGCATTCGTCTCGGCACTGCCAGCCGGAACGTCAACCGTGAGCGTCCATCCGGCCATGGGAAACGACAAAGGCGCCGGGTTGGCCGGGCCGAAACGCTTCAGGACGGAGAGGAACGACGGCACGCCCGATGCATGGAGCTGCCGGGTGACGCTGCGCAGAACGTCCTGGGTTCCGTCGGGAAGCGCGATCTGCCACTGGAGAAAACCAGCTGACCCATATATCCGATTCCAGTTGGCGATCATGTCGAGGGGATGGAAGAAGGCCGTAATGGATTCGCACGTGACCTTTGGCTGTGCCGGTGCCCTTCGGAACCAGGCCTCGTTGAATGCCTTGACAAATGGACGCTGGATCAGGTTCGGCGTGGGCACGCGGGGGAGCCGGGCCTGAAGATTGCCAGGTGCAGGGTGGGTTCCGGCCTCAGCGAAGTCGCCGAGCGTCAGAACGCCCCGACAGTCTCTGTTCATGATGTCGACCCACGCCACCGAGAAGCGGTGGTCGTCGTCGCTGGCAAGCATGGTGTCCATCAGTTCATCGAGCGTTTGCGTGCGGCGGGTCTCGACGAGGAGCGTGCTGGACCCGATGGCCGACATTCGAATGGTCGCCTCGATGATCACACCAGTCAGACCCATGCCGCCGCTCGTCGCCTGGAAGAGCCCCGGATTCTCGGAACGGGAGGCAGTGACGATGTCACCGCTGGCGACCATGAGCACCATCTCGTCCACGTGCTCGCACCATGATCCGTCACGGTGATGGTTCTTGCCGTGGATGTCTGCAGCGATGGCTCCGCCGACGGTCACGTTGCGCGTGCCGGGGGTAACCGGCACGAACCAGCCCTGCGGTACGAAGCGGTCGATCAGCGAGGCTATGGACACACCGGCCCCAACGCGAAGAAGGCCGTTGCCTGCATCAATCCATTGCATGGTCTGGAACCGGTCGAGCGAAACCGCGGTGCCGCCATCAAGTTGGGCCGCGTCGCCGTAGCTTCGGCCAAGACCCCGGGGGATCATGGCTCGGGGCGCGGTGGCCTCTCCAGAACGCAGAGTCAGGGAACTCAGGCCGCTTACGTTTCGGGGCGAGACCACTTCCATAGTGGCGGTGGCTGCCTGGCCCCAACCATTCACTGAGGTTTGCATCCATGGCGTGCTACCGGACGAAGGGATGTTGTTGGGGTGAGGAGTCATGTGATGCTCAGAGATAGACGGCTGCGCCGAACAGTGCGACCCACAGGATTCCGCAGCCAAGCGTAACGGGGTCTTTGAAAACCAGCTTGTCAGGGCTTTCGCCTCGGCCCTTGTCACTGAGTCCGGCGTACCGTATGACGCCGCCGACAAACGGCACCGCAGAAAGCCAGATGAGGGTGGATTGGTTTGCCACTTCGGACGACTCGACGCTGACCCACAGCAGATAGCCGGCCATCGCCGTGAGTGAGGCAACGACGACCAACGACCGGAGCGTGGTCAGCGAGTACTTCGCAAGCACGGGGCGCGTGGCGACGCTTCCGTGGGCTGACCGCAGTTCGCCGAGGCGTTTCCCGACAATGAGAAGGAGAGCCCCGGCCCCAACGACGAGGTAGAACCAGCGAGTCAGGGGCACGTCGGTAGCCGCACCGCCCGCAACGGCCCGAAGCATGAACCCGAAACTCACCGCGAGTACGTCCACGATGGGGATGTGTTTGAGGTGAAGCGAGTACGCGGTGGTGAGTGCGACGTAGCCGGTGAGGGTGATGAGGAGTCCGGTGCTGACGATGCCGCCGATGACAGCAGCGAGAAGACCGATGACAGCCGCAGCGTTACGTGCCTGTTGGACGGTGACAAGACCAGCTGCAATGGGGCGGAAACGCTTCTTCGGATGCTTGCGGTCAGATTCGACGTCGGCTGCATCATTGAGGAGATATGTGGCTGACGAGGCAAGACAAAAGGCGACAAACGCGGCGAGGGTCCGGGCCAGAATTGATCCGTTGGTAAGTTCGCCAGCTGCGCCGGGCGCGGCGAAGACAAGCACGTTCTTCACCCACTGGGGTGGACGAATGGCGCGGAGAATGGCACGAAGGTTCAACGGTGGTGCTGTTGCGCGGGAGGGAGCGGACGGGTTCACCGGTTACCGGGCCGACATGCGGCGCCACACCTCGCCCGGCAGGTTCTTGAGCACGGGGGCGACGACCCGGAGGATTTTCGGACTCCAGACGACCTTTGCCGCAGATTCGAATCCGGCGACGATGTCCTCGGCCACTTCCTGAGGCGTCGTTGCGAAGGGTGCGGGTTCGAGCCCTTCGGTCATTGCCGTGTGCACGAAGCCGGGACGGATCACCATGACGCGTACGCCGCTGTTGGCGAGGGCGTCACCGAGAGCTCCGGCGAAAGCGTCGAGACCGGCCTTCGCTGAGCCGTAGATCATGTTGGCGACACGGGGACGAACGGCTGCGATCGAGGAGATGACCGCCAGCGTGCCGCCGCCGCCGTTGATCAACAGTCGCGACGCCGTGAGGCTGGACGAAACGGCGCCGGTGAAATTGGTTGTGATGAGTCCAGCTGCCTCGTCGCTGTCCGTATCGAGCGTGAACGGCTCTCCGAGAGCACCGAACGCAACGAGCACAGCATCGAAGGGGCCGTGTTCCTCGTCGATTGCGCGCAGCACCGTTTCGTGCGTGTCCGTTGCGTCTGCTTCGAACTCAGCGAGGTGGACGCCTTCGAGACCGGTATGGCGGAGCCTGGCCTGGGCTACTCCAAGTCGCTCGAGTGAGCGTCCGGCCAACACGACAGTCTTCAGGCCTCGGGCGCTCAGAAGGCGGACGGTTTCCTCGGCAATGTCCGACGTACCGCCGAGGACCAGAAGAGATACCGGCAGGACGGGTGGGGGCGTGGGGGGCATAGGTCACCAGTATCGCTGTCGACAGACGAACTCGTTGCACATCGGCATATCAACTTGAATAATGAGAGCCGCCCAGCGCACAAGCCACGGCCGGTTCAGGTCAGGTGGAGGATCAGCTGAATGGCGAAGGCGATGATGATCAACATGCCCGTCAGGAAGGCAAGGATCATCAGCATGCGGGTGTTCACGCAGCTGACGATAGTCACTGCGAGCGCCAGATCAGGATGACAGGATGACACTGTTGCTGATGTGGCCAGTGTTGACGCTGTTACACAAGACTGGTACGTTGCACCTCTGGCAAGTGGGTGGCCAAGGACGCTATGCGCGCCTCAAAACACATCCTGCCAACACATATCCCCGCCCAGACATCGGCGTCTCGACGCACGCCTCTGCCCGGCGTCGGGGTGGCAGTCGCACGAAGCCTTGCGGTCCTGATGATCGCAATCTTGTTGTCCGCGCTCCTCCTGACGTCGCTGAGAGCCGGTGCTCAGGAGCAGGCCGGCAATCAGACAAACCGGGCAGCAACCTCAGGGTCCAACAACAGCGACGAGTTGGCCGCTGTTGATGAGTTTCTCAAGCAACAACTCGAGAATGACTACATCCTCGCCCAGCAACGGATGGATCGTGACGCCATCGACACCGCGGCCCGGACGCTGGTGATCGAGATTGACGCCCTTCGCAGCGATGCCTTGTCCATTGAAGAACGTCTTGTATCGCTGGACGTGACCATCGCTGGTCAGGAAACACTGGTTGTTCAACTCGCCCGAGAGCACGATCAGCTGATCCTTCAACGATCTGCGCTCATTGGGGCCATGCGGACAACCGCGGAAGGTGTCGGCTACCTGAGGGAGCTGCTCGTGCAGCGCGCCGTGGCTGCGTACATGGTGCCTACCGACGGGTACAAGAGTGAGATGATCAGCTCCGCTGACTTTGTGGAGCTGGAGAAAAAGCTGGTGCTGATCGATTCTGTCGCCGAGTCTGACGACGCGGTGATCCAACTGCTGGAATCGGAGATCGATCTGCTCCTTCGCCAGCAGGCCGCCGTCGATTCCCTGGCCGATCAGGCGCAGAAAAAGCTGTTCAGTGAAGAACAGGCGAATATTGCCATGGCAGAGAACCGCGTTGAATACGAGGCACTGCGCGACGCACTGGACCAACAGATCGACGAGTACACCGCAGAAGCAGTGGCGCTGCAATCAGCCGAGGAAGATTTGCGAGTGATCATCGAAGCCCGTGAAGCGCGATTTGTCAGCGAAGCCTCGCGTCGCTTGGACAACCGGGAGCGCTGCGCCGAGGCTGGCGTCAGTACTGAACCCCTCGCAGGTGACGCCAACAGGGGCGACACGGGCGCCGAAACCGATACCGGGGCCGAAGACGGCGACGCTGGGCCAACAGTGCTCGACCGCGACGGTATCCCCATCAATTGCAGAACGGCCGGAGAAGCGCCTGCCCCGACCTCGGTTCGGTGGCCGTCTACAGGTTCAGTGTCCTCGAATTTCGGAAGCCGGTGGGGTCGACCGCACGAAGGCATCGACATCGCTGCCGGATACGGCACTCCTGTGACCGCGGCTGAAGACGGTGAGGTGTACTTTGCAGGTCGCCTCGGCGGGT